>Ga0066826_10002012_pt1 | contig 10357 bp, 8 predicted proteins | sample ETNtaG_12_FD_65496 | JGI IMG/M metagenome (GOLD analysis project Ga0066826, IMG submission 65496) | Marine microbial and viral communities from oxygen minimum zone, Eastern Pacific Ocean - ETNP201306SV49 | ecosystem: Environmental > Aquatic > Marine > Oceanic | place: Pacific Ocean: Eastern... | reverse complement strand
CCTGTAGCAGATGATACATTTTTATTTCTAGATGTGTTAGACTTATTACAACTAGTAAAGCATACACATAGCAGTACTACTAGCGATAAGTTTAATATTTTTTTATAATTACTTTTCATATTCAAATGTTTTTAATTACGTTTCTCCGAAACGAAAAGTCTCGCAATATACTAATTTATACTCAGATATCAATTATTTTGTACAAATTACGTTTGACTATATAAAAACGATAAATTTGTTTTTTTATTATCAAGTTAAATATATTAAATAATATTGTTAATCATTCAGCGTTTCTCAGATATGAGATTTTTTCTTTTTTTATTATTCATTTATTCAACAACCATTGGTTTCTCACAATCAAAGGAGGTAAATATAAACTGGGATGGGTACAGGGTTCTTTCTACGGCTTCTGCTCATTTTGAAGTTCCATATTTCAACAATCATAGCTATAATTTTGCTCCTGGTAAGGGGATATCATTAGTTACTCATTGGAATGAAAATTTAGAAATTGATCAAAATTCAATTGTAATAGAAAAATTGGATTTATCAAATTTGTCTAGAGAGCAGTTAAAAGAATTAAATATAAGTGATATTCCAACTAAATTTACCTATAAAATTAAGTCTTCGATTTCAAGAGGTAAAAGGTCTTTATTCCTTGAATTATCTCCAATAATTAACCAAAATGGTTCTTTTAAAAAGGTGAATTCATTTAGATTTTCTTATAAAAATATTACTGACAAGAAATCATTGACATATAGGACTCAAAGTTCTGTTTTAAATAATGGGAATTGGTATAAATTCTATGTAGATAAAACTGGAATTTTTAGATTAGACAAGAGTTTTTTAAGTGATTTAGGTATTAACACAAATAATGTAGACCCTAGAAACATTAGAATTTTTGGAAATGGAGGAAATATGCTTCCTATGATCAATTCAACATCACACCCAGTTGATCCTATTGAAAACGCTATAAAGGTTTATGGTCAAGATGATGGAGTATTTAATAATAGTGATTATATTTTGTTCTATGCTCAAGGTCCTAATGGATATAATACTGATAGTAATACAAATTTGAATTTGTATTCAGATAAATCAGCTTATTTTATAAATATTGATTCTTCTCCTGGGAAAAGAATACTTGAAAATATTCAGCCAGAAGATCCCTATGATCTATTAATAGATTCCCATACAGTATATAAGTATCATGAAATAGATGACTATAATATTGCTAAAATTGGGAGAAGATGGTTTGGAAATAGGTTTGATTTTGAAACAAATCAAACATTTGAATTTAATTTTCCAAATCTTAGAACATCAGAGCCAATAAATCTTAAAGTATATACAGCTGCAGTTTCTGAAATTTCTACTTCTATGTCTATAGAAGTTAATAATCAACAAATTTCAAACATGAATTATTCATCTATTGGTGATCCTGTATTAGTTTCTGGTGATTTTTATTCTGGTGATTTGATGGTTTCTAATTCAAATATTTCAGTTGATTTGAATTATAATAATAACGGAAACCCTAGCTCAGTTGCGTATTTGGATTACATATCTATTGAAGGGGTAAGTGATCTTACTTATAATGGAGATCAATTTGCTTTTTTTAAGAAAGATTTAGTTGACTTATCAGGAATAGCACAATATAATATTGCTAATGCTAATGCTGTCTCTAATATCTGGGAAATAACAGATATTAATAATGTAACTGAAATATTAACTGATGGTGAAAATACACTTAGCTTTAAATCAATTCTAGGTGAAGAGAAAAAGTTTATTGCTTTTAATCAAGATTCATATTATGAACCTATTATTGAAGGACAAACAGTTATTGAAAATCAAGACATAAAATCAGATGTATTTTTAGATGATTCAAATCAATTTCAAGATCTAGATTATTTAATAGTATGCAGATCAGATATGTTATATGAAGCTGAACGCCTAGCTCAAATAAATAGGGACTTCAATAATTTAAAAGTAAAGGTAGTTACTCTAGAAAAAATATATAATGAATTTAGTTCTGGAAATCAGGATATTTCTGCTATAAGAAATTTTGTAAAATATATTTATTACAATGCAAGTGATCAGGCTAATAGAATAAAGTATCTATGCCTTTTTGGAGATGCTTCTTATGACTATAAGGATAGAATTTCTCAAAACACAAATATTGTCCCCTCATGGCATTCTATAAATAGTTTTAGTTTGTCAAACGCATATGTTTCTGATGATTTTTTTGGCATGATGGATCAAGGAGAGGGTATGATGAATAACTCAGATAAGTTAGATATAGCAGTAGGAAGAATATTAGCAGACTCTCCTCAGAGAGCAACTGACTTAGTAGATAAAGTAAATAGTTATTATAACTCAAATTCCTATGGGGATTGGAGAAATAAATTAATTGTTATTTCTGATGATGTAGATGAACCTTGGGAAAGTATTATTCAGGGGACTTCAAATAGCCTAGCAGATTTAATCACAGAGAACAAACCCTTTTTTAACGTAAAAAAAATATTATCAGACGCATATGTTCAGGAATCTAGTGCTGGTGGGGAAAGATATCCTGAGGTTAATAAGGATATTATAGACGGTATAGAATTAGGTGCATTAGTTGTGAATTATTTTGGTCATGGAGGTGAAGATGGGATTGCAAGGGAAAGAATATTTGATAAAATAGATGCCACGGAGTTGTCTAATGAGAACAAATTGAATTGTTTTGTTTCGGTTACTTGTGAGTTTACAAAATTTGATAATCCTGGAAGAAATACTGCCGGCGAGTTTCTGTATTGGAATAAAAATGGAGGTTCAATAGCTCTTATCACTACAACAAGACAAATTTTTGTTAGTGTAGGGGTTAATTTTAATTTAACCTTAGAGGAGTACTTATTTTCATTGAATTCAGACAATTATTATTCAATGGCTGAGGCATTAAGATTAACAAAAAATGATCCATCTATTTCTGGAACTGATCAAAGGAGATTGGTGTTTTTTATAGGTGATCCTGCTATGAAATTAGCAATAGCAAAGCCAAATATTAGAATCAATGAAATAAATGATATTATAGTTGAAGAATTTACTGAACCATTACAGGGATTAAGTTCTGTTAAGATTGAAGGTCAGATTGAAGATGAATTTGGAAATAAAATTGAGGATTATCAGGGTGAATTAGTTACTACAGTATTTGATAAAAATATTGAACGATCTACTCTAGGAAATGATGGCACTTCACAGAATGATTCTCCAATAATTTTAGATTTTACTACACTGGGTGAAGTATTGTTTAGAGGAAAATCATCAATTGAGAATGGAGATTTTAGTGTAAATTTTATTGTTCCTAGGGATGTTGTCATGGATATTGATTATGGAAAAATCAGTTTTTATTCAAAAAGCAACTCTAGTTTAATGGATCAAAATGGATCAAATTTAAATATTTTAATAGGAGGAATAGATGAGAATGCCTCAGAAGATAACATAGGGCCTGAAATTGAATTGTATATGAATGATGAGGCATTTATTAGTGGAGGAATAACTAATGAAAACCCTCACCTTTTAGTTAAATTATTTGATGAAAATGGTATCAATACCTCTAGCGGAATAGGACATGATATTGTAGCAGTTTTGGATGATGATGTTGCCAATTCTTTTAGACTAAATGATTATTATGAAGCAAATTTGGATGATTATCAAAATGGCACAATAAATTATCCATTAAGAGATATTTCACCAGGACTGCATACTTTAAGCTTAAAGGCATGGGATGTTTATAACAATTCCTCAAATTCTGAAATACAGTTTGTTGTTCATGATCAAAATCAGGAATTAGTAATATCAAATGTGCTGAATTATCCTAATCCTTTTGTTAGTTTTACGGAATTTTGGTTTAACCACAATAGTTCTAATGATTTAAGCGTTAGTATACAGATATTTACTGTTTCAGGAAAACTTGTAAAAACAATTAACGGAAATGTAAATACCTCAAATAGTTCTTCTTTATCAAGAGATTTAACATGGGATGGAAGAGATGATTTTGGCGATAAAGTTGCAAAAGGTGTTTATGTATATAGGCTAACTGTAAGATCTGATCAAATTGATAAGCAGGTTTCAAAAATTGAAAAACTTGTAATACTATAATATTAAATTATATTTGTTTGCTGTAAAATGAAAACTATGAAAAACTTCTTTTATTCTATTTTATTATCAATTATCACATTTAATTTAAATGCTCAAACAACCCTTACTGAAGTAACTCCTAATCCAAATGATAGCAGGGTTATTACAACTGGAGTCCCATTTCTTTTAATTGCATCAGATGCAAGAGCAGCAAGTATGGGAGATATGGGTGTTGCTACATCAGTGGATACATATTCACAGCATTGGAATCCATCAAAATATGTTTTTTCTGAAAGCAAATCAGGATTTGGTTTAAGCTACACGCCCTACCTAAGTAAGTTGGTTAATGATATTTCTCTTGGAAATGTAACTTATTATAATCGCTTAAGTGAAAGAAGTGCATTTGCAGTTAGCTTAAAGTATTTTTCACTTGGTGAAATTGAAATTATTCAAGATGAATTCTCAGAGGCATTAATTGAGAAGCCAAATGAAATGACTATGGATGTTTCATATTCTTTAAGACTAGCCGATCAATTTTCAATGGGAGTTTCATTAAGGTATTTAAGATCTGATTTAAAAATTCAAGCAGTTGATGAAACAGCACAAGCTGCAAGCTCATATGCTGTAGATATTTCTGGTTATTATCAAGGTGAAGAGCAATCATATGGAAATGTAGACGGAAGATGGAGAGGTGGTTTTATTATTCAAAATCTTGGACCAAAAATAAAATATGATGAGTCTGGAAGAGAAACATTTCTTCCTACAAATTTTAAATTAGGGGCAGGTTTTGATTTTATTTTAGATCAGTATAATAAAGTTTCAGTTACTGCAGAAGTAGCTAAGTTACTTGTTCCAACACCTCCACTTTTAGGAACCTATACAGAATTTAATGATAATAATGATAATGGTATTTTTGACGATGGAGATGAACAAGTTGGAGAGCCCTATGTTGATATTATTGACGGCATGTCTACAGATGTAGATTTTCTTTCTGGAGTTTTTCAGTCTTTTTCAGATGCACCAGGAGGATTTAGTGAAGAATTAAAGGAATTTACTTGGGCTCTTGGGGCAGAATATGTGTATGATGATTCTTTTGCATTAAGAGCAGGATTTTTTAATGAAAGTGAAGATAAAGGTGCAAGAAAATTCCTTGCTTTAGGAGCAGGTTTTAAATTTTCTGGTACAAAAATAGACCTTTCTTACCTGTTTTCGGCATCAAAAGTTCCGAGTCCTTTAGAAAATACGCTTAGATTTTCTTTAACCTTTGACTTTGGCAGTAACGAATACACGGAGTATTAAAACTAATTATGAAAGAAATTAAGATTTATTCTAATTTTAAGATTTTCGATTCAATAGATGAACTTAATGATCAAATTAAAGCTTTATTTAATGAAGCTAAATTAATAAGAGAATCTGCATATTCTGAATATTCAAAGTTTAGTGTTGGTGCTGCAGTTTTATTAGAGAATGGAAAAATATTATGTGGTTCTAATCAAGAAAATGTGTCTTATCCTTCCGGATTATGTGCTGAAAGAACAGTTTTATTCTATGCAAATTCTAAATATCCGAAGATTAAAATTAAAGCAATAGCTGTTATAGCTGGATCAATTAATAAAATTAATGAAAACCCGGTGGCCCCATGTGGTTCTTGTCGACAGGTAATTTCTGAATTTCAAGCTAAGCAAAACTCTGATATTGAATTGTATTTTAAGGGAGAGAAAGGTAAAATAATATATACAGATTCCATAAATAACCTACTTCCATTTAAATTTGACAAGTCTTTTTTATAAAAATTATAAAATTAACTTTCTACAATAGAAAACATTGTCTTATTTTTATGCATCACTTTTATTAATTAATGAAGAAAATAACAAAAGAAACATATTTATCTTGGTATGAGAACATGTTCTTCTGGAGAAAATTTGAGGACAAACTAGCTGCTGTATATATTCAGCAAAAGGTAAGAGGATTTTTGCATTTATATAATGGTCAGGAAGCTGTTTTAGCAGGTTCTTTGCATGCTATGGATCTAAGTAAAGATAAAATGATTACTGCATACAGAAATCATGTTCAGCCTATAGGAATGGGTGTGGACCCGAAAAAGGTAATGGCTGAATTATATGGTAAAAAAACAGGTACTTCTATGGGATTAGGAGGTTCTATGCATATTTTTTCAAAGGAACATAGATTTTATGGAGGACATGGAATTGTAGGAGGCCAAATTCCATTAGGAGCAGGTATAGCTTTTGGTGATAAATATCATGGAATTGATGCTGTTACATTATGTTATTTTGGAGATGGAGCTGCAAGACAAGGATCTTTGCATGAAACATTTAATCTTTCTATGTTATGGAAATTGCCAGTGGTATTTATATGTGAAAATAATGGTTATGCTATGGGAACTTCTGTAGAAAGAACTTCAAACAATCCAGATATTTGGAAATTAGGCCTAGGATATGAGATGCCAGCAGAACCTGTTGATGGAATGGATCCAGTAAAAGTTGCTAGAGCAGTAGATCAAGCCATATCGCGCGCAAGAAAAGGAAAAGGTCCTACTTTCTTAGAAATGAAAACTTATAGATATAGAGGTCACTCAATGAGTGATGCGCAACATTATAGGACAAAGGATGAAGTTGAGGAATACAGAAAGATTGATCCAATTTCTCAGGTAAAGAAAATTTTACTAGACAAAAAGTATGCGACAAAAGCTGATATTGAAAAAATTGATAGCAGAGTAAAAGAAAAAGTAAAAGAATGTGAAAAATTTGCAGAAGACTCTCCGTTTCCAGACAAAAACCTTCTTTATGATGCGGTTTATGAACAAAAAGATTACCCATTTCTAAAACACAAACTTTAAGATGGCTGAATTAATTAAAATGCCGAGATTAAGTGATACCATGGAAGAGGGTACTGTAGCTACCTGGTTCAAAAAGGTAGGTGATAAGATTAGTGAAGGAGATATTTTAGCTGAGATAGAAACTGATAAGGCTACAATGGAATTTGAGTCTTTTTATGATGGAACCCTTTTATATATTGGAGTTAAAGAAGGAGAAACAACCAAAGTTGACCAGCCACTAGCAATAATAGGTGATAAAGGTGAAGATTATAAATCTCTTTTAGAAGAAGCAATAAATACAGATGAAGTTGAAGAAGAAGAGGTTAAAATAGAAGAAGCTCCAATTGTTGAAGAAAAAATTGAAATTAATCTGGATGAAAAACAGGTTGAAGTTTCCAAAACAACTGCAGCAGAAAAAACTCCTGCGACAACAGCCACAACATTACCTAATAAGGATAGAATATTTATTTCACCATTAGCTAAAAAGTTAGCTAATGAAAAAGGAGTTGATATAAACCAAATAAAGGGCTCAGGTGAAAATGGTAGAATTATAAAATCAGACGTAGAAAATTATAGTTCTTCTGGAGTTAAATCTAAAACATTTGTTGGAGTTGAGGACTTCCAAGAGATACCTCATTCCCAAATGAGAAAGACTATTGCTAAAAGACTTTCTGAATCTAAATTTAGTGCACCTCATTATTATTTGACAGTTGAGTTTGATATGTCAAATGCAATTATAATAAGAGAACAGTACAATTCAATTCCTGAAACAAAAATTTCATATAATGACATCATAATTAAAGCTTGTTCACTAGCTTTAGTAGCTAACCCTAAACTTAATTCTCAGTGGTTTGATGATAGAATACGATATAATAATCACATTCATATTGGTGTGGCTGTAGGAGTAGATGAAGGGCTAATTGTTCCTGTCTTAAAATTTGTTGATCAAATGAGTATAGTAGATATAAATTCAACTGTAAAAGATCTTGCAACAAGAGCAAGAGATAAAAAACTTACTCCAGAAGAAATGCAGGGAAGCACATTTACAATATCAAATTTAGGGATGTTTGATATAGAAAGTTTTACATCAATTATTAATCCACCAAATTCAGTGATACTCTCAGTTGGTTCGATTATACAAAAGCCTGTTGTTAAGAATGGCAACATTGAGGTGGGAAATACAATGAAAGTCACATTAGCCTGTGATCATAGAGTAGTTGATGGTTTAACAGGAGCAAAATTCTTACAAACGCTAAGACAGTATATTGAAAATCCTATTACAATGTTAATTTAATTTAACTTTTCAATTTATGGTTAAAAATGTAATTATCACTGGAACCAGTAGCGGTATTGGATATGAATTGGTTAAATTTTTTTCTAATCAAGGCCATAATGTGTTAGCACTATCAAGAAACAGTCAGCCAACAGAAGAAATAAATTCATCAAATTTACACTCTATTAGTTTTGATATAAATAATAATTCAGATCATAAGTTGTTAGTGGAGTATGTTTCAAAGAACTGGGATCATGTGGATATATTAATTAATAATGCAGGTCTTTTAATTAATAAGCCATTCTCTGAGACAACAACTGAAGATTTTAATAACATATATGCTACCAATGTTTTTGGTATAGCAGCATTAATTAACAACATGCTTCCATTTGCAGTAAAAGGAACTCATGTTGTAAATATTAGTTCAGTAGGAGGAGTTCAAGGGAGTGTTAAGTTTTCAGGACTTTCAGCCTATAGTTCTAGTAAAGGTGCTTTAATATCTTTAACAGAATTACTTGCAGAAGAATATAAAAATTCAGGAATAATTTTCAATGTACTTGCACTAGGAGCTGTTCAAACAAAAATGTTAGAAAAAGCATTTCCTGGATATAAAGCTAGTTGTAGCCCTAAAGAAATGGCTAAATACATACATGACTTTTCAATTAATACTAATACTGTTTCTAAAGGAAGAGTTATATTAGTTTCAGATATAACACCCAGTAGATGAATAGCTCAATCTTAAAATATATTCCTAAATCAGCAAAGAATTATCTTACTGATATTTTAAGTGAAGAAAGAATTTCATTAATAGTAAAGAAAGAAAGAAAGACTAAGCATGGAGACTTTAGAGTTCTAAAAACAGGTGAGTGTCAAATTACAATTAATTCTAATTTAAATCCATTTAGATTTTTAATTACATTAATTCATGAAATTGCACATTATAAAGCTTATAAAATATATAAAAGAAAAATAAGACCTCATGGAAAAGAATGGAAAGAAATTTATAAATATTTGATGCTTCCTTTATTAAATCCTAATATTTTTCCTAAAGAATTGCTTCCCTATCTTTCAAGTTATATCAAGAATCCTAAGGCTTCCACTGACACGGACTTTAATTTATCTTTAGCTTTAAGATTGTATGATTCAAATAAAGAAAAAAAGTATATTTTTGAAATAACAAATGGTAGTAGGTTTAAGATTTACAATGGAAGGATATTTATGCTTGAAGAAAAATTGAGAAAAAGATATAAGTGTAAGGAAGTAGTATCTGGTAAAACGTATTTGTTTAATCCAAATGCCGAAATTCAATTAGTATAAAATGAGTAAGAAAACAATTAGTGTAGCAGTAAGTGGATATTTTGATCCAATTCATGTGGGACACCTAGATTACTTAGAACATGCTAAAAAGCTTGGTGATAAATTAGTTGTTATAGTAAACAATAACCATCAGTGTGTACTAAAGAAGGGAAAACCATTTATGGATGAATTAGACAGGATGAGAATTGTTAAATCTCTTCATATGGTAGATGAAGTTTTTCTTTCTGTTGACTCTGACAGATCAGTTTGTAAATCTTTAGAGGAAATTAAGCCAGATATATTTGCTAATGGAGGGGATAGAGCCAATTCTGAAATTCCAGAATCTACTATATGTAGCAAGTACAATATTCAGATAATTGATGGTTTAGGAGATAAAATAAGAAGTTCTTCTTCTTTAACTGGGCTTAAAGAAATTAAATAGTCTAACTATTTTTCAAATACATTTCTCTTACTTTTTTATATAAATTTGAAGAATATACAAAGTTTGTTACAGCCTTGTTATTAGTTTTAAATACATTATTTTTTGTTCCTTCCCATTCTTTATTTCCTTTTTTTAGAAAAATTATCTTTTCTCCTATTTCCATAACAGAATTCATATCGTGAGAGTTTATAATTGTTACAATCTTATATTCTTCCGTAATTTCTTTAATTAGGTTATCGATAATAATTGCTGTATTAGGATCTAACCCAGAATTAGGTTCATCACAAAACAAGAATTTAGGGTTATTTACAATTGCTCTAGCGATTGCAACTCTTTTTTGCATACCACCTGAGGCTTCACTAGGCATTTTCTTGTTTGTGTTTTCCAGATTTACTCTTTTCAA
>Ga0066826_10002000_pt1 | contig 10390 bp, 8 predicted proteins | sample ETNtaG_12_FD_65496 | JGI IMG/M metagenome (GOLD analysis project Ga0066826, IMG submission 65496) | Marine microbial and viral communities from oxygen minimum zone, Eastern Pacific Ocean - ETNP201306SV49 | ecosystem: Environmental > Aquatic > Marine > Oceanic | place: Pacific Ocean: Eastern... | reverse complement strand
AAGAATGAATTTTTAGATAAATTTAAAACGGGGCTTCATCTTCATTCAGTAAAACTATGGGAAACTCCTTCAAGTTATGCATTATATGAAAATAATAATTATTAACAGCACCTTTCTTTTTGAGAAGGAGAAAGCAGGTTCAAATCCTGCTATCTTAATATTGAATTAAGAAAGTTTCTTTTATAGAGGTTTTGTTTTTTTGTATATTCATCATATGAAAATTTATTTTGCAGGATCAATTCGTGGTGGTAGGGATGAAAAGAATGTTTATCTACAAATTATTGATTATTTATCTACTTTTGGTGAAGTTTTAACTGAACATATTGGGAGAGAACACATTGAAAAAAATAATTCTGATAATTATATTTTCAACAGGGATATTATGTGGCTCAAAGCTTCGAGTGCTATAGTTGCTGATGTAACAGTTCCATCTCTAGGTGTAGGATATGAAATAGGGGTTGCGGAGACATTAAATATCCCAATATTATGTTTATATAACCCTAAAAATAACGGAATACTTTCAGCTATGCTGTCTGGTAATGAAAATCTTTCTTGCAAAGAATACAATAACATAAATGAAGCTAAACAATTAATAGATGATTTTTTTTCTAATGTGATTAAGATAAAATAAATAATCCATTCATATTCAGAAGTAGAGGGACCCATATCTGAACCCGCAATAGGGATAGCACCTTTTGAGAAGCTATAGATTTATTATTCTATCAGCTGCAGGAGGAGTAGTGACGAATGCATACTATAGCTTCTCTTATTATATAAAAATATCATATTTAATCAAGAAGACCTCATTTATTAGGTAAACAAATAAGAATATTTGACATGATTGATATTTAGTAAATTTTTGAATAATTTAATATTAATAAATAGGTATTGAAGAATCAATTTCTTTAGACCAGGCTATAATACCACCCTTTAAATTTTTTACATTATTAAAATCATTATTAATCAATAGTTGACAAATTTTATTAGATCGTTTACCAGATTTACAAAGTACAATAATCTCCTTATTTTTATTTAATTCATTAATTCTATTTGCAACTTCTTTCATTGGTATATGAAGAGTTTTATCGATTTTAGCAATATCAACTTCATGGTTTTCTCGTACATCAAGTACTGTAGGAATTTGACCATTAATAAAAAGAGTATTTAATTCTTGGACAGTAATTTCACCAAAATCTTTTTGTTTATAATCATCATTTAGAATGCCGCAGAATTGTTTATAATCAATAAGTTCTGTAATTGAAGGGTTAGTACCACATATAATACAGTTTTTATTTTTAGTTATTTTCAATTCATTAAATTCCATTGTGAGAGCATCAAATAAGAGAAAACGATTTACCATTAAATCTCCAATATTCAGAATAATTTTTAACGCTTCATTTGCTTGTAGAGTGCCGATAATTCCTGGAAGAACACCTAACACTCCACTTTCAGAACATGATGGAGTTAGTCTAGGGTGAGGAGGCAAAGAATATAAACAACGATAACAGGGACCATTATTATAGTTAAATATTGATATCTGTCCATCAAAACGATAAATACTTCCATGCACATTGGGTTTATTTAAAAGTACACATGCATCATTGACTAAATAACGTGCTGGAAAATTATCAGTAGCATCAACTACAATATCATAATCTTTAATAATATCCAGGGCATTTTCTGATGATAAAGCAAGTTCATGCAGATTATATGTACTATGAGGATTTAAGTTTCTTAATCGTTCTGCTGCAGATTGAAGTTTTGATTTATTTTTCTGGTCTATCCCAAAAAGTACTTGACGTTGCAGATTAGATATATCAACTACATCAAAATCAACTAAGCCTATTGTCCCTACACCTGCTGCTGCCAAGTATAAGGAAACAGGATTTCCAAGCCCTCCCATTCCTACAATCAATACTTTTGAATCTTTTATTTTTTTCTGTCCATCTAAACCTACTTCAGGAAGGCTGAGATGGCGACTATATCGAGCTAATTCTTCTTGTGTCAAATCTAAGTTTTTATCAAGGATTGGAGGGGTAGTTTGTGCAATTGGACCATTCCTGGTTTGTGAATTTAAATCTATGCTATGACACATAATTCAAATATTGATAAAAAAAATAATATGCCTTTAATTTTCATAATATTCCTTAAAATGATTTTTATATTTTGTATCTATTACATGTCAAAGAAACTATTTATAAATAGAATTACTTAATCCTTATTTTCAGTCTTTAAATTTATAGTATCAGAAACATCTTTTGTGGATTTTCTAAATTCTTTAATGCCTCTGCCAAGTCCCTTTGCTAGTTCCGGGAGTCTTTTAGCTCCGAAAAGTAAAATTATTATAAAAAAAATAATCAATAATTCTGTAGTACCTAATGGCATATAAGCTCCTTATTTATTAAAATAAAATAAACATACCAAAATATTAAATAGAATGTCAAAATAAATATTTCAATACATTATATGAAATAATGTACGATAATAAGATAATAATATCCAAATATAAAAAAATATAGTTGACTTAATTAAATTATTGTATTTAAATTTAAATAGGATAAAGATATCCTATTATAGAATTTATTTAATTTTCTATTATTGTATATAAAGGTATAAAATGCTAAATAAAAAATCCATAGTATCTAATTTATGTTTTATCATAATCGTAACATTAAATCTTACCATAGCCAAAGATCTTTCTGGTAAAGAATTATATAGGAAATATTGCCTTTCTTGTCATGGAATTGGAGGAAAAGGAGATGGAAAATTATCATATTTATTATATCCTAAACCCAGAGATTTTACTAGCAATTTGTTTAAAATAAAAAGTACTCAGCCTGGAAATCTGCCAACAGATAATGATTTAATTACTACCATTAAAAGAGGAATGCCCGGAACTTCTATGCCATCTTTTAATTTTTTAGATTCCAATGAATTGAAAGATATTGTCAATTATATAAAAGATTTAGGTAATATTAATAATAAGAATTCAGTATTGGTTCAAATTCCTGATGAAATATCTAAAACAGATGAATTATTGAAATTAGGTAAATTCATTTATACTGAAATAGGATGCAATAAATGTCATGGTGAATCAGGTAAGGGAGATGGCTTATCATCAAATAGTTTGGTAGATTCATGGGGATATTCAATTATTCCAAGGGACTTTACATCTGGCCTTTATCTAGGAGGTGGACAGTTGCAGGACCTTTACTTGAGATTCGTGAGTGGTATGGATGGCACTCCTATGCCTTCCTACGGTAATTTATCTGAAATGCTTGGAAAACCAAAAAAAGATGAAAATAAACTTGCTTGGTCTCTTGTACATTACGTGAAAAGTTTAGAAACAGAACGTTCAAGAGAAGAAATTAATGTACCAGAAGATGGCAAAATTATTGCTCTTGCTGTAAAAAATAATAGTACAATAGATCAATTATTAGATGTTTCATCTAGCTTCTGGGAAAAAGCAGATTCTTATTCTATCCCAATATCACGCTTATGGCAAAGTGATAATATCAATTACCAAACAATAGAAGTACAGGCTGCCTATAGTTCAAAATATATTGCTATTAAATTAGAATGGGAAGATTCATCGATGGAAGAAAGCCTGTATCGTGTGCAGGATTTTCAAGATGCAGCAGCTATTCAGTTTTCACTTGATGGAAGTATGGATTTTCATGGGATGGGATCAAAAAAACATCCGACAGATATATGGTTTTGGAAATCAGAATGGCAGTTTTTAAAAAGTGCAAATGTAGATTCTGATATTAAACATGTTTATTTAAATAGAGTTAGCGATTCTGATGTGGAATCCTATCCTGATGTATTTAATGATACAGCTTTTCTTAGTGGTAGAGATGCTGGCAATATTAATTCAAAAGAAAAGAGGAATACATCAGTGGAGAATGTGATAGCTTCAGGGCCTGAAACGGTAACTCCCCTAGCAGAAAATTTACAAAAAGTAGTTGGAGAAGGTTCTTGGGATGGTTCTAAATGGAGAATTGTTCTAGCTCGAGAATTGAGGCCTAAATCAAGGCAAAAAGTAAAGTTTAAAAAAGGCGGTATGGTTCCTGTTGGATTTGCGATATGGGATGGTAATGAAAATGATAGAAATGGACAGAAAATGGTTTCTACCTGGTACAAATTAGAACTTAAAGATTAAGGAAGTTTATTATGTTAGATAAAAAAAATATTAAGTCAAAAAATAAAAATGATAAGCTATATAGTCGCAAGGATTTTTTAAAAGTTAGTACATTGGGTTTTGGTGGTGCAGCATTTTTATGGTCAATGCCTGGGAGTATGTTTTTTCTTAAAGGAACTCATGATATTGATAACCCTTTGACACATTACCCTAATCGGGGATGGGAAAAAATATATCGTAACCAATATAAATTTGATGATAGTTTTACATTTATCTGTTCTCCTAATTGTACGCATGAATGTCGAATGCGAGGTTTTAATAGAAATGGTGTTATGATAAGAACTGAACAAAATTATGATTGTCATAAAATTAAAGATCTTTATGGAAACCAAAGTACACATGCATGGAATCCTCGAGGTTGCTCTAATGGGTTTACTTTTCATAAACGTATTTATGGAAGCAATAGATTAAAATACCCTTTAGTACGAAAAGGATGGAAACAATGGGCAGATGATGGTTTCCCATATCTTACACAAAAAATGAGAGATAAATATAAATTTAATTCACGAGGGGAAGATATTCTTGTGAAAATTTCTTGGGATAAAATAGAAGATTATATTGCAAAGGGATTGATAAATATTTCAACAACATATAGCGGAGAAAAAGGGAAACAACGCTTGTTAAGCCAAGGATATCCTGAAGAAATGCTAAGTCACTGGAAAGGTGCTGGAACACGAACTATAAAACTAAGGGGTGGTATGGGACTTTTAGGTGTTATTGGTAAATATGGAGCTTATAGATTCAGTAATACTTTAGCTCTAGTTGACCAACATGTCAGAGGTGTAGATTCAAATAATGCTAAAGCTGGAAGAAATTGGTCAAATTATACTTGGCATGGTGATCAGGCACCTGGATTTCCTTTTGTACATGGTTTGCAAGCGTCTGATGTAGATATGAATGAATTGAGATATAGTAAATTAATAGTTTCAATTGGGAAGAATTTAGTAGAAAATAAACGAGCAGATAATCATTTCGGTGCAGAAATTATGGAGCGTGGTGGTAAGATTGTGAATATATCTCCAGAATATGGAGCTTCTTCATCTAAGGCAGATTATTGGCTTACTATACGTCCTAATACTGATGCCGCTCTACTGCTAGGTATATCTAAAATTATAATTGATAACAATTGGCATAATAAAAAATTCTTAAAAGAATTCTCAGATTTACCATTATTGATAAGAAAAGATACATTAAAACGATTAAAACCTGAGGATTTTATAAAAGATTATAAAAACCAATTATCTGAAGATGGACCTAGTTATTCAATACATGGGTTGAAAAAAAGTCAATATAATGAAATTGGTGATTTTACTATTTTTGATAAACTTACTAATTCAGCGAAACCTATTACACGTGATGATGTAGGAGTATTATTAAAAAAGAAAAAAATTAATCCGGCACTTGAATGGGAAGGTAATGTCACCTCAGCGGATGGAAACAATATTGAGGTATGTACTTTATTCTGGGCCTATAAACATGTTCATTTGAAAGATTATGATTTGGATACTGTTGTTGAAATCACACATTCAAATAAAGAGCTTATACAAAAATTAGCAAAAGATATTTCTACTATAAAACCAGCATCTATTCATATTGGAGAAGGATTAAATCATTGGTTTCATGCTGTAGAAAATAATCGTGCTTGCTACCTACCTATGATTTTAACTGGAAATATTGGGAAACGAGGTGCTGGTTGTCAAACATGGGCTGGTAATTATAAGGCAGGAATATTTCAAGGGTCTAAAGAGGCAGGGCCTGGTTTTAAAGCTTGGGTTGCAGAAGATCCCTTTAATCCAAATCTAGACCCTAAGGCAAAATCAAAAGATTTGAAAATAAAAGGGTATGCAAGAGGCGAAGAACCTTCTTATTGGAATGTAGGAGATTTCCCATTATTAGTTGATACTCCAAAACATGGAAAAAGATCATTTACAGGAGAAACACATATGCCAACACCTACAAAAGCAATTTGGCATAATAATGTAAACCTTCTTAATAATGCTAAATATCATTATGAAATGGTTAAAAATACTAATCCTGGTATTGAAATGATTATCAGTCAAGATATTGAAATGACTGCGACCTGTGAATATGCTGATATTGTATTGCCTGCAAATAGTTGGGCAGAGCAACAAGCTTATGAGTTAACTGCATCTTGCTCAAATCCATTTTTGCAAATCTGGAACGGAGGATTAAAACCCGTTTTTGATTCTAAAGATGATGTTCTTATTTGGGCAAGTGTTGCAAAGCAATTAGGAAATATTTTAAAAGATAATCGATTTAAGGATTATTGGAAATTCATTTTAGAAGATAAGGCTGAAGTTTATATCGATCGTTTATTAGAAGGGAGTAATACTACGAAGGGATATACTACAAAGGATATTATGAATGGAAAATATGGTGAACCAGGGTCAGCACTTATGCTTTTTAGAACCTATCCACGTATACCGTTTTATGAACAAATAAAAGAAAGTACGCCATTTTATACGCCAACAGGTAGACTCCAAACTTATAATGATGAACCAGAAGTTATTGAATATGGGGAGAATTTTATAGTACATAGAGAAGGCCCAGAAGCTACACCCTATCTACCAAATGTAATTGTCTCTAATAATCCTTTAATTCAGCCTGAGGATTATGGAATTTCATTAAATGCAACATCTGCAGAAGAGCGACAAGTTAGGAACGTAAAAATGCCATGGAATAAAGTGAAAAAAACTAAAAACTTTTTATGGGAAAAGGGATTTTCTTTTTATTGTTTAACCCCTAAATCACGACATTCAACACATTCAAGTTGGGCCACAACAGATTGGCATTTTATTTGGGGAAATCCATTTGGGGATCCTTATCGTGAAGATAAACGACAACCAGGTGTTGGTGAACATACTATGTATATGAATTCAGATGCTGCAAAGGATTTAGGGATAGAAGATGGAGATTATGTTTATATAGATGCAGATCCACAAAACCGTCCTTATCGTAATTTTAATGTAAAAGATCCTTTTTATAAAGTAGCACGTTTAAAAGTACGTTGTCGTTATAATCCATCATATCCGTATCATGTAACTATGATAAAACATGGAGCATGGATGGCAACAGAAAAATCTGTTTTAGCTCACGAAACACGCTCTGATGGAAGGGCGCAATCAAAAGATACTGGATATCAAGCTAGTTATCGATATGGTTCTCATCAATCTATAACATATGGATGGCAAATGCCTATGCAACAATTAGATAGTTTGTTTCATAAAGCTAAGGCTAAAATGGGTTTTTTATTTGGATATGAAGCAGACAATCATGCTATTAATACAGTTCCAAAAGAAACTCTTGTTAAAATTAGTTTTGCTGAAAAAGGGGGGTTAGAAGGAAAAGGGAAATTAGATGTTGTTAAAACAGGATATACTCCAGCGAATGAAAATAAATTCATGGAGGAATATATTTCTGGAGACATAACAACTATTGGAGATGATGAATGGTAAAAAAATATGACAAAGAAGATCCATTTGAAATGAAAATGATGGAAATTCCTGGTGGAAATATAGAACATCAAGCATTGGTAATGGCTGAAGAATTTAGAGATATGGGTACAACTGAGAAAGAATTAATGAATATGTTTAGTAACCCTTATTATGGAGGTTTGTATATGGCATATGCTCAATTGGGCAAAGAAAGTATTGAGAATATAATTTGTCAAGCATATAATAATCTTAACACGATTGATAGGAGATAAAATGAGCAAGGTATATAATTGGCAAATAAAACGAGATATGAGTTATCCTTATGAGGGGAAATATCCGGAGAGGCAATTTGCTGCTGTTTTTAATATTAATAGATGTATTGCATGTCAAACATGTACTATGGCCTGTAAAAGTACTTGGACTTTTTCTAAGGGGCAAGAGCTTATGTGGTGGAATAATGTAGAAACAAAACCATATGGTGGTTATCCACAACATTGGGATATTAAGCTACTCAAGCTTATGCAGGAAGCACATAAGAAACAAGATAAATCTATGACGTGGAATAATGATGGCGAGTATAATGGTATGACAATTTTTGAAGCTGCTGAAAAAATGAAAACAGAAAATAGTCAATCTCGAGTATTAGGATATTTACCAAAAGATAATGAATGGAAAAAACCTAATATGGGTGAAGATGTTTCACCGCCAAAAGTAACTAATAAGGATGAAATGGGTTTTATTTCTGATGCTATTCAACTTCCAGAACATAAAAGTTTCTTTTTTTATCTTCAAAGACTATGTAATCATTGTTCTCATCCAGCATGTCTAGCGGCCTGTCCACGTAAGGCAATTTATAAACGTGATGAGGATGGTGTCGTGCTTATTGATCAGGAACGATGTCGAGGATATAGAAAATGTGTAGAAGCTTGTCCCTATAAAAAAGCAATGTATAATGGACAAACTAAAATATCAGAAAAGTGTATTGCATGTTATCCTCGCTTAGAAGGTAAAGATAATCATATTACTCCTGATGGTGTTTCAATCGAGACACGATGCATGTCATCTTGTGTAGGAAAAATCAGAATGCAGGGATTAGTGAAAATGCAAAAAAATGGTTTATGGTCTGAAGATTCTGAAAATCCATTATATTGGATTGTTCAAAAAGAAAAAGTAGCACTACCACTCTACCCACAATTCGGGACACAACCAAATATATATTATATTCCACCTAGATGGGCTCCAAGGGATTATTTGACCCAAATGTTTGGTCCAGGTGTAGAAAGGGCCATTGATAAATATACTGCACCTTCGAGGGAACTTATGGCTATATTGCAACTTTTCAGAGCACAACAGGAAGTAATATATAAATTTCAAATAAAAAAGGGTCCTAGAATATATCAAAAAGAAGTGACCTTATCAGATGGTTCTAAGACAAGTTTGGATATTTATAATGATACTGTAATAGGATATAATGAAAATGGAAAAGAGTGTGTTCGTACAACAGTAGAGGAACCTATGTATGAACGTCCCAATAAACATTTTAATTCAATTTAATATGATAAATAATATTCAATCAAAAAAAGTTTTAAATGCTCGTTCAACTATTTATGGAACAGTGTCAGTTCTTTACTCTGGTCCTGAAAGTAAAAAGTTTTCGATGCTTATGAAGGAGGATTTTCGTACCTGTGTTTTAGATGCGTGCTTAGATTTAGAAAAACATATAAAACAAAAAAGGAATGTATTACTATCAGAGTCATTTCAAAAGCTGATAGATAAAGTAGATAGTTTAGGTTTAGAGAAAGTTAAAAGTGAATTTGTAGATATATTTGGACATACTCTTTCAAAAGAAATTACGCCATATGCACTTGAGCATCTAAAAAATTCCGATGTATTTTTTCGTACTCAAAAATTAGCGGATCTTAATGGTTTTTATAAAGCTTTTGGTATGGAAGTTGAATCTATAGAAAGAGCAGACCATATTTCTACTCAAACTGAATTTATATCACTTCTTTTATTAAAAGAATTAATAGCTAAAGAAAATAATTTATTTGAAGAAAAAGAAATTTGCGAAAAAGCACTTATTGATTTTCAAAATGAACAATTTTTAGATTGGGTAGAAATTTTTTCTGAAAATATGATTAATTATGTCGATGAAGAATTTTATAAACTAGTGGGTCAATTTTTAAATTCTTTTATTGAAGAAGAAAAATTTATTTCCAAACATATAAAACAGATTACAGGAATTGTTAATAAATAATTATAAGGAAATAACTATGAATAATAAACAATTAAAAGATAACCATGTAATTAATACTATGATTAAGGAACATGAACATATTCTTGATATGTTAGAAGAGCTTGAAAAAATATCCTTTAAACTTTCTGATTGTGATAAAAATAGTACCATAAAATTTATAGAAAAAATCAATGAATTTGCCCTTAAGATTATTGGAGCAGAACCACATCATAAGCGTGAAGAAGAAGTACTTTTTCCTGCAATGGCAGAGAATGGTTTTTCAGGACCTACTGAATGTATGAAGAGTGAACATGAAATGATACGTAAAATGAAACAAGATTTAAGAGATGAAACAGAAAATATCGACGAAGAAGCCTGTTGCTGTAATAAAAAAAATAGAGTTTCTCAGTTAATATCAGAATTGTGTAGGACATTACGTGCACATATTGAAAAGGAAAATAATATTTTATATCCGATGGCGCTACAATGTATTACAGA
>Ga0066826_10001999_pt1 | contig 10393 bp, 6 predicted proteins | sample ETNtaG_12_FD_65496 | JGI IMG/M metagenome (GOLD analysis project Ga0066826, IMG submission 65496) | Marine microbial and viral communities from oxygen minimum zone, Eastern Pacific Ocean - ETNP201306SV49 | ecosystem: Environmental > Aquatic > Marine > Oceanic | place: Pacific Ocean: Eastern... | reverse complement strand
AATCCATCCCAGCATTGTGTGTTCCAAAGTGTAGGTCTTGACTAAATCTCCAGCTGCATTGTATTCCAAATGAAGGTGAAATACACCAGTATAATGGCCGTACAAAAGCATCAGAACGGAGCCGAACCATGCGGCGATTGTCCTATGGACTACCTCGGATAGAATCAGGGCAAAAGAGAGAATGAAAATCCCGAGTACTACCTGTGCTTCAGTTACCATTGTCTCCGCCGACCTTTGGGGCCTCTAAATACGTCACTATCAAAGATGTTGATTTCTAGCAACATGAATAGTTATTTCCCAACCCAGAAGACAGCCACGTTACCACGTTGGAAAATCAACTTGGAATCCGTCTGATTAGCCAATAATTCAAACAGTTCAGAACGCTCATCAGAACCATCTGTAATTCCTCGGTTGGCTTTGACTTTGACGAGTTGACGAGTTGCAAGTTGATCTCTTATTTCAGTGATTAATGAATCAGTAATACCATTCCGGCCTACTCTAACTGAAACTTGGAGTGTACTATCTTTAGCAAGACGAACAATGTGAGAAGGCACTTTCAAATTAATATCCCCATTCATTGTTTAACAAGACTATTTCTGTTTACTCTTCCACATCTAAGACAAGTGATGATGGTTTTTTCCGAGACAATTCTGACTTGAGCCGTTTTGCCAGGAATTAGGGCTGCTTCGCAACTCCTGCAGATTTTTTTTCCTATCGAATTTTCAGGGCGGACTCCATGTTTTTTGGATACACGCAAAATATCTCTTGCTGCAATGTCAGCCAACTCATTGTCTGCATTCAATGAAGAATCTAATACACCTGAAAGATGAGTTATCGAATCCTTGGCTTTTGTCTTTCTATTAGCACTAACCCTCCTTGAGCCGTTTCGTGCCATCTACTCACCTCGTTCAAACGCTCATAGTGGTTCTGACTGCATCCTCTACAGCGTCTCCAACCTGATCAATTGGTTGGTTGCCATCAATGCTGATGAGTAGGCCACGTTCAGAGTACCAAGTGGCAAGAGGGGCAGTTTGAGTGTGATAAGCCTCTAGACGAGCACGTACTGTCTCTTCTGTGTCGTCCTTGCGCTGAATTAGTCTGCTTTCTATCTCAGAAGGCGCTGGATTGAACGTTATGTGATAGATATCTCCTGTTTCAGGATCCATTCTACGTCCAACTATTCTCTCAACAATCGCATCATCAGGAACCTCTATTGAAATTACAGATTCAACAACTGCAATGTTGGCTAATGATTCGGCTTGGGGGATCGTTCGAGGAAATCCGTCGAAAAGAACTCCATTCACTGCATCCGATTGGGTCAATCTTTCTTCAATAAGTCCGATTATCACTGAGTCAGGGACTAGTAATCCTGCATCCATGTAGACCTTCGCCTCAGCCCCCATCTTCGTACCGGCCTTGACAGCAGTACGAAGCATGTCACCTGTAGAAACCTGAGGTTTACTAGTTAGATTGACTATCCTTCCAGCCTGTGTACCTTTTCCAGCACCAGGTGGGCCGAACAGTACAATTGAGCCACTCATACCCACTCCCAATCGAAGTCTTGTCTTAAGTCAGACTATGGAGTAAATCACATATTTTGCTCATACCAGAGATGACCATAGGCCACCCACTGTTCCATTGTCCAACCATCAGGAAGACCACTTGGAGGTAATGGCATAGCACCTGGGGGAACGGGAGGTAAAGAAAGAGAAGGTAGGCTAGAGTCCCTCAATTCCGATATTTCATCGTCAGAAATTGTAGAGCTTAGCACACCCCCAGATGAACTCGTTTCAAGAGCAGATTTTCTCCTATCTGTAAATGACCCTGATTGCAATGCAGACCCTATAGGGATTAATTCCTCTTCAGGAGTTAGAGAGGTCACAGAACCCCTTCTCATTCGAACTAATCCTACACCAAGACCTGCGAGTACGGTAAGGAATAATATCGCAAGAGTCCAACTAGGCAAACCTGCCTTAACTAATAGACAACCTAATCCATTGCAAGAATCATCTCTGGCTCGAGAAATCTGTATAATCAATTCTCCATTTGTAACATCTTGTTGATCATCGGCATCAGTAGAGTTAGCAAATATACCTAGTGGTTCTAGACCGTATCCCGCTCCAGAAGAAGGTTCAATAGTGGCAATAAATTCTATTGATTCGCCAGAGATTATAGGATTCAAAGAGGATGTGTCGACAATAATTACCCACCCCTCAATCAAATTAGTATTCACCGTGAATTCAGAAGCGTAGTTACCCATATTCTTGACGTATAATTTAACTTCTCGAGAAGACCCTGTTTCTACATCCTCAATAGAGTCTGTATCTGAAGTTATTTCCAACCAAATAGAAGGCAATACTTCAACCTCAAGAATTACCGTTTGAGAAATCATCACAGATTGAGAAGAGCTGGCTTCGATAATTATTGAAAATTCATAATTTTGAATACCTTCTGAAAGACAACAAGGTAATTGGAGGCCTACTGAAAACGTTTCTTCACGACCCATTTCTAACTCTGTCGGGATAATTGATTGAAATCCACCTTGCCATCCCTCAGGTAAACTCCCAACTGTGAGTTGAAGATTCAATGGAACATTACCTGAGTTTCTGACAGAGATGTTTGACACGCCAGTCTGACCAAGAGGGACCCGAATTACTTCTTCATCAATAATCTCCAGAGATACTACTTCTTGTGTGATAAATTTAGTCCGATTATCTGATGTTGATGAATGCCCAATTAATTCTGTTTTTATCGTCACGATATTTTCAATACCCATTTCTACATTTTGTGGGACATATAAATTCACTATCAGAGTTCTTGATTGGCCTGCATCGAGAGAAATAATCACCTCATCTGAGTCGCCTTCTGCGAGAATAAAATTAGTAGCCCAACCATTCAGAGATGAGTAAGTAATCATTTCAAAATCCATGGCAATATTACCCTTATTAGTCACAGTAACTTGTGTTTCCTCGACTCGGCCATTAATAGTAGCCCTTTCTTCAGCGAAGGCAAGGGATGGTAATGCAATTCCTGATCCATCAAAAATTACCACGGAATAATTTAGGCTCTCAAATACTCTGACTATTGCCGATTCTGTAGAAGTCACACTATTATCTTCAACAGAAGTGGCTACACAAGTAATCGTCTCTTCGACGCCAGCACTAGGTTGTCCACCATTAACAGAAGGGACACTGACATGAATAGACAGAGGTAAAGACTGTAGTCGAGTAAGTGGTTCCATGACGAGGAAATTTGAATTGGAATCGCCAATATTAATTACCCAATTAGAAGGACTCTCACAAATTACAGAGAAAGATGTTGGGCCATTACCCATATTTTTCACTGAAAGAGAAAATGTAGCAACATCTCCAGGTGTGGCGCCAAGGCCATCTCCATCTCCTGCAAGAATTGTAGCAATTCCTTCTTCTCTTTCAACAATAGTTGAAATTGTTAATTCATGTGAAATCCAAGGAGAGTCTACATCCGAAAGAATAAGATTACTAACAAAATCACCAGGCAGAGCATATATCGCACCTCCAGGATTATCAGGATCAGCGTCGACATCTTCAAGAGTCAAGCGAACAGTTATGGAATCTCCCACATCACCTGTAGCAGATAAAATCCATGGACCTGTTTCATTCAATAGCATCCACCATTCATCAATTGGAGCACGTAAAATTCCATCTTCATCAATCATCTGTAAAGGCGATATTGACAGGGCCACTTCCACAGAAGATGTACCCTCATTTTGAAGTACCAAATCAAAACTTACTACACTCCCACTAGTTGGTTCAAGAACTCTTGTCAAGGCCTGTTCAATCTGACTGGGGTTTGATGGAAAGTTGCCATCTTCCATTAGAGGAATAATTCGGACTCCAATCTGAGATATTTCAACGACAAACTGGTAGCGATTATTATCAATTCCGGAATTCTCATCGTTAAGTTCAACAACAGTGTCAGTTACATCTAGTCTAAGTTCAAGAGTATGTGAACCGGTAGTTTGGAATACATGAGGGAAACTGAGAGATTTCACACCTCCTCCCGAAAGTGATGGCTGATTAATTGAATAAATCAATGCTCCTTCAGTCAAGTCCCATATCTCGACTTCATAAGCGCCTGAATCTAATGATGCCTGGTTTTTCCAATAAGCTTGAATTAGAACTGCGTCACCTTGCAGTGGAGAGGGGACAGAGGTTGAAAGAGAACCGTCAAAAACTGCAAGATCAACAAATTTCTGCTCTGAAATTAGACCCGAGGCAACAAGAGAAAACTTCTGACTTTGCCCGCCTGCGTGACCCACTATAATTATCCAGACACCATCCTGATTACTACTTATTTTTATGCGCTCGACATTGTTTAGTCTGTCCAAAGTGCCACCAGATGTAGAATAACCATTCAAGAAATTATTCCCGTGATACTCAGTCCCGTCTGGAGCTATAGCAGTTAAGTCGAGATCATTAACTATTTTTTTGGCAGTTTGATTAGAAATTAAAGAAGATTCTTGATCGACCCAAACTAGAGATAAATCCATCTCGGAAGATGAATCAAGATCAAATTGGTACAGGAATGAATGACCTGGCTCAAGCTCTCTTGAATCGTCATAAAAAAGGTTCAGAGGTGTGGAGGCATCTTTTGGAGAAATAGAATTCGAAATATCAATTTGCCCCCATCCTTCACGAGAATTTGGTATATCAGGGACTCCTAAATCTTCAGCACCATTAATCACTAAGGCCTTTATCAAATCAGATCGAGGTTCATTAATCCCTGCGCTTTCTCTAAGATATTGACGAATCTGAGCAACACCACCAGCTGCTACAGCAGTTGCCATGGATGTTCCATTAAGAGCCATGTATAGAGGAGTAGACGCCCCATCATGAGTGGCTGATGAACAAGAGGTACCTTGAGTACTGGATGCTTCTTGAGCACGAGCAGAACAGAGCATTACACCAGGAGCCACTACATCGGGTTTGATTCGACCATCTAACGTTGTTCCAGAAGATGAAAATTGGGGGACTGCCCCAATCGATTGAGTTCCAAAAGCTCCAGTAGAAGAAGCACCAACTGTAAGAACGTTTTTTGCAGTACCTGGAGATGTAACCGAACTTGACCCATTATCTCCTAAATCTCCTGCTGAAAACAAAACAAGGAATTTAGGATTGTCGACTACAAATGTGTCGATATCCCTAGAGTCGGTTGAATATTGTCCTAGATTGAGTTCATTACCCCATGAGTTGGTCTGTATTCGAGCCGAGTTTTGCCATGAATGAGCGAACATTTCGTACAATGAACCCCAACGTGCTAATATTCCTGATGAATCGACTTCAAGTTGGTAGAAATGGAATGTGGCTGCAGGCACCATTCCTTTGGCATTATCATCACCATTACCGTCACCCAAAATAGTCGCTGTCACATGAGTCCCATGACCCGAATTCATATCGGCTGCTGAATTATCAGGGCCGAAATTATTGAAAATCCCTCTTATTCGCCCATCAAAATCTCCATGATCAGAATCTATTCCAGTGTCAGAGATTCCAATCACTTCACCATCACCATTTAGAGAAAATCCTGAATCAATAGATGCCTGGTCCACACCGGCAATGCTAGATGCATTAGAATTGTGAATTGATAAAATTGAGGCATATTGAATGTGTAAAATTCGTCCGTCCATTGCAAGAATTGGGATCCAAAGAGCATCTACAGATTCAAGTTGACAGAGATATGAGTCACATATACCAGTAGGATTTCTACTAGATGTAATAGACTCTAAGTCCGTGGCTAGATCAATCAGTTCGTTCTGATTCAGATCAGGAGCAGGAGTTATTTCTAGATTTACAGTAATCGAAGCGCGTCCAGAAATATCCGCAATCTCTGGACTAACTCTCCATGCAATAGGCAGATGACCAACCCAACGAACAAACTCATTTGAATTCAAATTCGAAAAAATCACATTGTGGTCACTGTTTTCGGGTGTTCTGACTAAAATTGCATCATCAGGGAAAAAATCAATAAAATCTAATTTTTGCTCCTTCACAAAATCTAGGACGCCAGATAAGTCTGGAGAATTAGATTGAACGATAACAAACCCAGTTCTCTCCAGAGCCTTGGAATCATAAAGATTCTCAGGACCCAAAGGCATTGGTTGAATTAATGGGTCAAAAGAGCCGTAAGGCGAGTGGATTTGACCTGAAGATTCACGCAAAATATAGGAAGATTCGACAACACTAGTGATTTTTTGGGGGAATGATTCGGTTTCGTACAAATCAACATTTTGAGTCAATTCATCCGACACCGCAGAGTTAGCACTAGCAACACCAGACCCCCAGCCGCTCAGTACAAGCATTATGAGGACGACATGTACCAAACGCTTGTCGCCCATATTGAGGCGCACTCTTGCGACCCTTTTGACCGTTAACCAATTTTGACCTTTAGGTCAATAACAGAAAAAGAACGAATTATTACGATTATAGACCATAATATCGAGCAATCGCAGCATCGGTTTTGGTTACTGATTTTTCCCAATCAGGTTCAGTGCCCATCAATGCTCTAATGCAATCGATATTTTCCGGAATTACATCACTTTCTTGATGAATTGCTTGGAAATAATATAGACGATTATCGATTAATTTGACGCCATCTTCCCAAACAAAAATCTCATGCAAATCGCCCCATTTCCGGCCAATATCTCTGGCCATTTCCATGACCTCTGCTGTTGTTGTAATTCGATTCTCAACACCATTCATTACGATGAGTCGTGGACGGTTTTTCCACATCTCAATTATGGAACTAGTAGTCAAACCATGGCCTTCAGGTAAATCTGCAATAATTGAATGAACATGCATAATTGTTGTAGGGACTGCTACTGCTAGTGAATTGATTTCAATTTCAGGTTTTACAGTCATTAGATCAGGACCGTGGTGACTTGGGACTTTGAGAACGGGTTTTATTGCATTAATGGGGCCCTTGTTAGAGTCTCCAGGATCTGCAGCTCGACGAATCATTGTACATTCTACTTTCAAAGACCCACAATGCTCAAACAATGGCACAAGAGTTCGAGAAAGACCGGTTGTATTACATGATACGACACGGGAACCTTCTGCATTGAGATTTTCACTATGATTTGCACAGGAGGAGTATGATAATCCGGTTAGTTGATGCTTCTCTCCGCCTTGGAACATGTGTTTAACTCCAGCAGCCTTGTATTTTGCTAGATTATCAGCCCCCATCTTTCCAGGTGCGCAGTCAACTACAATATCGGCTACTGCAAGAAGCGCGGAGAGCCCTCCCCTGCAATCATAACCTTGTTCTGCAAATGCCGCAATTCGACCTTCGTCATCAAAAGTACAGTAAAGAGGAAATCCTTTCTTTACAGCAAGATCACAGCCGAAAGAGGGGCCGGTTTTGGTGACGCCAATTACCTTCATGTCATCCTGAGCATCAACTGCATCAGCGACCCTCTTCCCTATTGTTCCAAAACCATTGATAGCGACCTTGATTTGTCCCATGACCTCATCACGCGCCCTTTTGGGCAATCTTCCGTCCTCGCCCGACCTCTATCAATTATGCTCTCTGTAAACAATAAAAGAATGAGAGATATGACATTGCTTCAGAATCGAACCACAAGAGTTTGATGACCCGTCATAATGAAGACTGTGACCACTCCGTCGAGGGTTGAGATTACCATGCGCGACGTCACGGCAAAGAGTGTTAAACTCAATCGTGATCTCGATAAGATGCTTGAACAGGCTCTTGAGAGAGACTTGCTTGTTAGAATAGGATGGGGGAAGCAAGGAGATGAAAAACCAAAGAAAGGTGAAATTGGCGTCATAACTCATTTGCCTAAGAATTCAAGAGTCCTCTTACTTGGTGATCTAGGAGAATGTGCTGGTGCAATGAACGATGGAGGCACATTCACATTACAAGGCAATTGCACTTCTATGCTAGGGGCATTTCAATCCACAGGACGTATTACGGTCGAAAGAGACGCTGGTGAACGTGTAGGGCATAGAATGACTGGTGGTGAAATATTCATCCAAGGCTCTGCCGGAGGATATGCTGGTTCTAGAATGCGTGATGGCCAGATTGTGATTCGAGGACAAGCTGGAAAGAAAGTTGGCGCTGGTATGGAAGGAGGAGTTATTGTGATTTTAGGCAACACTGATTCGGAACCTGGGCACGCTATGACAGGGGGGCGGATCTTTGTGGCTGGGAGTTGCCCACCACCAGGTGAAGGAGCAACTATTAGGAGCATACTTGATAATGAATTGGAGGAATTAGCATCAATTCTTGAACCGCATGGACTTCAGCTCGATTCAGATGCATTAGTGATTATACCCTCTACAGATTCACCGCCTCTAGGGGAAACTCCTGAATATTCAATTACAGAAGGATTTGAGGGTATAGGATTAGTATCGTCTGGTAGAGAACGACTTTCAAATACGGCAACGCTAGATACAGAAACTCTAATTCTACCCTCGGGATTGGATGAAAACGGCCTTGTTGTACCAATCCCATGGATTGTAGAATCTAAACGCATGACTGCAGCAACAGGGACATATGGCATCGCCCAACCGGGCCTTGTTACTTCAGAACCTAGGAGTAACGATTTAATGATGGTAAATGAAGATAATATTATTGAGGCGGTAGAGAAAATAGGCCATTGCGCTGGTATGGTCCTTGATTTAAGTTGTCAATCATCGCTCAATGATGCAGAAATTGAAGCATTGCTAGTCTCACTCTATAGTAGAATGAATGATAATTCACTAGTCTTCTTGAAAGATAGTGTATCTAGAGTGGAACACCTTTTCAGACTGATTGTTGAATTAGATCTTGATGGAGCAATTGTTGATGCGGCTACACCAGGTGGTTCTAGGGCAGCAGCGACTCTTCCATCGATTGGATTAGCCGCGAGAGCAATGAATATTTTTAATCAAGGACGTTGTGTTTTCCTTGAAATTGATGATCCCCCCTCAGCTAAAGATTTGTTAATTGTCAAAGCTGCAGGTTGCTCAGGAATTGTTGCACCTCCTGCAGATGATGATATTGAAAGTGGAATTCACTTGCTTGACGGAACCCTAAGAGGTTGGATGAGGGAATTGGGGATTTCAGACATGTCTCAAATCAACAGGAAAAATCTGCGAGCACTGGATTACGAGACTGCAGCGATTTCGGGATTAAGACTAGTTGGATACGATAGACCTCTCCCTATGTGGCTGAATAAGTGAGGTGAGATATTGCCAACTATTATTCTAAAACATAGTATTCTTGAATCCATCCAGAGTAATCATGGAATTAGTCATAATCCTGAAAATTGGGTTTCTAGACTCTCTCAGATAGGTTGTGTGGTAGAAAAATCTGATGAGAATGAAGTTGAAATTGAAGTTTTTCCGGATCGCCCAGACCTTCTTAGCCACGAAACTATGGCCCGAGCTGCTCGAGCATTTCTACATTCAGAGAATCAAAAACCATTCTTGGATGTAATCGATAGTGGAATCTCAATGAAAGTTGATAATAGTTTAGAACATGTTCGACCAGTAATACTTGGTGCCATAGTTCGCGGTGTAAACACCGGAGAGACACTAGAGCAGAAGGATGAATTCATTCAATCACTAATGGAACATCAGGAAAAACTCCACCTCAGCATAGGGAGGAAAAGAAAATTCGCATCGATTGGTGTTCATGATTTATCTACTTTGAAACCACCATTCAAGGTAGCCACAGTACCCGGTTCTCATGAGTTCAAACCTTTGGCGATGGATAATAAAATGAGTATTAGTCAAATTCTTTCCAAGCATCCAAAAGGCGTTGAATATGCTCATCTGATGGAAGGATTAGATGCATTTCCAGTTATCCTTGACTCAAATGATGATATTCTCTCTTTTCCACCTATAATTAATGGAGATCATACTACTGTGACGAAATCGACTACCGATTTCTTCATCGACGTAACGGGGTGGGATGAAAGATCTGTTGAATCTTGTCTGCTTTTAGTATGTTTATCATTAGCTGAGAGAGGAGGCAGCGTGGAGAGTATTGAAGTTACAGGTTGGGATGGGAAAAAACGCCTGAGCCCATTAGGAAATGCCAAGCAACACCGAGTTCCTGATAGATTGATTAGTAGAATCTTAGGACTAACATTAAAACCTGAAGAAATTGCTGATGCGATATCAAAAATGGGTGGTGAATTAATCACTAGTCAAGCCATTACAGATGGTGTTGAAAATGCAGAAAGATGGGGTGATTTAGTTGTGGGTGAACAAGAACACGTAATCTCAATGCCACGATGGAGATCAGATATCATGCACCCCATAGATCTCGTAGAAGACATTGCAATTGGCTACGGTTATGAGAATATGCCGGACATTCAATCAACAGTTCACCTTAATGCAATACCTCT
>Ga0066826_10001997_pt1 | contig 10405 bp, 10 predicted proteins | sample ETNtaG_12_FD_65496 | JGI IMG/M metagenome (GOLD analysis project Ga0066826, IMG submission 65496) | Marine microbial and viral communities from oxygen minimum zone, Eastern Pacific Ocean - ETNP201306SV49 | ecosystem: Environmental > Aquatic > Marine > Oceanic | place: Pacific Ocean: Eastern... | reverse complement strand
ACCATCCCCTGATCTGAAATTTTCATTAAAGTATCCTTTACCGGTATGGCAACAACAACAGATCCTTTTTCTTTAGCTTTTTTTATAGAGTTTTCAAGAATAGATTTGCTCAAAAACGGGCGAACACCATCATGAACTGCAACCAAATCCATTTCCCGGGAAACACTTTTCAAACCATTAAAAACCGATTCCTGACGCTTTTCTCCACCTGTAACTATTTTTTTAACTTTGGTGAATTTATAACTGTTTACGATTTCCTGTTTACAATAATCAATTCCATCATCAGGTACTACCAGAATAATTTCATTAATAGAATCACTCTTTTCAAATGTTTGCAGGGTGTAAACAATAACAGGGTTCTCACCAAGCATTAAGAACTGTTTTTTTCTGCCCTTGCCCATCCGGCGGCCATGACCTGCCGCCGTAATTATTGCGGAAGTTTTTTTAATCATTTATACATACACTGTTGCTTTGAAGTTGTTCTGTAAGACACTTCGAGACAAAACGCACTTTGGTTCATTATGCTGTCTGTTGATAGTTGACTACTTAACGCTTACATTATAGACAGTTGCAGCAATTAAAGTCAAAAAAATGACTATGAGGCTTTTTTTTCCCGTCAGAGGGAAAAAAGCGGCATGGAACGAAAAAAAACAGCCCATAATTTTATCTAAACCATTGATTTATTTGTGCAAAAATCTGATATCCTGCAAATTTCTATTTCGAGCATTTAGCAGGCATTGATTTTGCTTTTAAAACAAGGCACAAGGCAATGAGAAAAGATAGAAAAATAATTTTCTCTATTTCCCTTTACTCTTAATATTTGGAGAAAAAAATGGAAATATTAGATCGAATGTTATTCTCAGATAAAACGCCAAAGCTTTTAAAAAAGAGCCTTGATTTACATCTTCAGAAAAACAGCGTGATATCAAGCAATATTGCTAATGTCGATACACCTGGTTATAAGGCCGTTGATCTTAAGTTTGATGAACAGTTACAGAGCGCAATAGGCACAGGGAATCAGATTAAAATGAAAGCAACACAAAAAAAGCATTTTACCGCTGATATCAAGCAGATTGATAAAGTTAAACCGACCGTTTCAGAAGAAAATGACCCTGCCCGCCCTGATGGTAACAATGTAAAAATAGAAAAAGAAATGTCCAAACTGGTAGAAACTCAATTAATGTACAATTCCATTGTTCAGGCAATGACAAAAAGAGGCGGCATCCTACGCTATGCTATCGAAGAAGGCAAGAGATAAGTCGATTTAGTCACATAACAATAATTTTTGCTTTTTTATGGCAGAAATTTGTTATATGCACAATAGGACGGTAGCCCCATTTGGTTCCGGCCCCAAGCCGGTTTTGCATTTTAGATTTAGGAATGTGGATATAAAATATGAATGATATAACAATTCAAAGCGGTCTTAAAACAATTTTAAATCCGGGTCTTGGGAATTTGAGCGGGGCAGAGAATGTAACTTCCGTTAAACAAAAGGGAGAAAAATCGTTTGGCGAATCTCTTGTCGAATCCCTGGAAAAGGTAAATGACCTTCAGTTAAAAGCGGATAAAACTGTTGAAGAACTTGCTACGGGAAAAACACAATCGATCCATGAAACCATGCTCGCGTTAAGTAAAGCTGATATCGCGTTTCGTCTGACAATGCAGGTGAGAAACAAGGTCGTTGAGGCCTATCAGGAAATAATGCGAATGCCGGTTTAAATAAAAGGGTCAAGGGTCAAGAAAAGAAGCCTTAACTCATGACCCCTGCCCCTTGACACTTCTTTTAATTGACTCAAAAAGTTTATTATATTTTTCATCGGCAGGTTTGAGTTCAAGGGCTTTTTTCGCCATCGATTCCGCCTTTAAAAAATCTTTTTTATCGTTAAGGTAAATCAAAGACAGCTCATAATAGGGTTGCACAAAATTCGGAGACGCTGCAATGGCATTATTATATGCTTCAACGGCTTTGTCTAATTCTTTTTTTTGATAATATAATTTCCCCAATTGAAAATTTGTTGAAGGATTATCCGGCTTGATTTCCTTTGACACTAAAATCGTTCTTTCTGCTTTGTCAACTTCTCCCATTGAGAGATATGCCTGACTTATGTTATTCAGTATTAATGTAGAATGGGGCTTTATTTTTTTGGCCTTTTCGTAATATTGAACAGCTTTTTCAAACTCGCTTTTGTCCTTATAGTAATTTCCAATATTAGTCAGGGCATCGGCGTCTTTTGGTGAAATAGACAATGCTTTTTCCCAGAATTCTAATGCTTTTTCCTTATCCTCTTTAGATATGTAATAGAGAGTTCCAAGGTTGATATATGCTTTAACATAGTTTGGATTTAAAGCTACAGTCTTTTCCCATTCCTTCTCCGCCTTATCATTTTGACCCATGTTGAAATATAGAAGGCCTAATTTACTGTGGGCTTTAATATTATCCGGGTTATACCTTATAGCAAGGAGAAACTCCTCCACGGCGTTATTCAGGAGCCTGTATTGGGCAAACTCTATTCCCAGTTGATAATGGGCATTAGATTCTTCGACATCCACTTTTGTTTCCTTATTGGAACACCCGAAAAAGACTGCAAGTACAAAAAAAAATAAAAGTTTTTTCAGCAGCTCAACCTCCTAAGAAATTTGGACAGGATACCAGGGAAAGCAAGACAAAAGTGCCAGGCACTTTTTACGGACAACAGCAAAAAAAACCTCCGCCCCTTTGAAAGGAACGGAGGTTAGCGTTAAACACAAAATTTTAAACAATAAAAATTATAGTCCGACCTCTGCAGTAGCAGCAGTTACGGTACCAATAGCAATAGTATCACTCAGATCACCAATAAACTCCATAGCAAAACCTGTTCCACCAGGTATTACAACAGCTCCCCAAGCACTCAAAGTAGAGGCAAAATTCAATCCAGTTGCAACAGTTGCCCCACCATCGGGAGCCGCAGCTCCAATAACTACGTGACCCTTACCGGTTGTTGATATCCAATTCGCGCCAGTTATTGCACTACTATTTATTGAAGAATGATTAGTGTTGGCGATAAAAAACCTTCCTACTGTTCCTACATCAATAGTTAAAGTGGCAGCAGTTTGACCCGTTGAGGTTACTGCAGTTACTGAGACAGCCCTGCTGGTTGCTCCAGCTATCGAAGGAACCGCAACAGCTATGAAAGTATAAATACTGTTCGTATCTGCCTGCCAATAAGGTGATACAATAGATTGGTTAGTTGTCGCATTAGCAGCAAAAGCATTATTAGATGACCCAACAACCACTAAAGCAGCTGCTACGATCATCACTGTAATCAATTTTTTCATTATTTTCTCCTAATATTTTTTAATATGCAATCCGTATTCCGGATCATTTACAATTTAATTTAGTACACTTTTTTTCTTTAACTTAATAAGTCCGTTGACTGTTTTCTTGTGACGCACCCCCTTTCCCTTTGTCGATTTATCCTTATAAAATAATATGCACAAATTTATCCGAATTACTCAAGAATGTCAAGGAAAAAGAACAAAAATATCAATTTTTTTAGGCGCTGTTGAGTTTTTGTCTTTTACAGCGCCTTATGCAAAGCTTGGCAAAGTTTTCACGCAAGTAATTGATACAATATATTTTGATTGTGCGGCCTAAGGCTGCGCTACGATTTTTTTTACGGCAAACTTATAATTGCCTTATCTCTCAATATCGGAAATAAAAGATAATACTTTAGAAATCTTTTCTTTAAGGTCCTTTTGCCTGTTCTTGTTTTTATTAACAACTTCCGCAGGAGCTTTATTAATGAAATTGTGATTGGAAAGCTTTTTTTCAATAAAATCCAGTTCTTCCCGGATTTTTTTTATTTCTTTTTGAAGGCGGGTTTTTTCATCCTCTAAATTAATCAAATCATCCATTAAAACAAATAGTTCTACATCATTTACGACTGTTGCTGCCGCTTTTTCCGGTTTATCCCCTTTTTCCTGAAATTCAAAATTCTGCAGACCGGCTAATTGAGTTATCCATCTACTCTGCTCCCTAATTATTTTCTTTATCTTTTTATTACCTGTTTTCAAAATAAGCTTTATTTTTTTTGCCGGTGCAATATTCATTTCACCTCGCAGTGAACGGACAGCGGCCACAACGTCTATCACTATTTTCATCTCTTCTTCGGCCTGCAAATCTGTCATCTCTTTGTTAAGTAAGGGATAAGGCTCAAGCAAAATGCTTCCCGAGTCGCCTGAAGGCAGAACTCTAAGCAATTTAACCCGCTCCCAGATTTCTTCTGTAATAAACGGCATAAATGGATGAAGAAGGCGTAAAGATGTTCCGAGAGTTAGCATCAAGATTTCGGCCGCACTTTCTTTGCCAGGTTCTTTTCCGTAAAGCCTCGGTTTTACAATTTCAATATACCAGTCACACAACTCATGCCACAAAAACTGATAAATTGCTTCTGCAGCATCATTAAATCTATATTCTTCAAGAGACTTTCGGACATTTTTTACTGCTAAGTTCATACGGCTTAAAATCCATCTATCTGCCAGGGACAGTTGAAAATTGGGAGCGGATTTATTGTTTTTTTGGAGTACATCGACCGTGTCGATGCTCATCAACGCAAATCGGGAAGCATTCCATATTTTATTAGCAAAATGCCGGTATCCTTCGATTCTCTCTTCAGACAGTTTTATGTCCCGCCCATGCGCGGCAAAAGCCGCCAGAGTAAAGCGAAACGCATCTGTTCCATATCTGTCCATTACCTCAAGAGGATTAATAATATTGCCTTTGGACTTGCTCATCTTTTTTCCTTCAGCATCCCGAACAAGCGCGTGAATATAAACATGCTTAAACGGAACATCTCCCATAAATTTTATTCCCATCATAATCATCCTTGCTACCCAGAAAAACAGTATGTCAAATCCGGTAACCATTACTGAAGTAGGATAGAAAACCTCAAGTTCCTTTGTCTTGTTTGGCCAGCCTAATGTGGAAAAAGGCCAGAGCGCGGAACTGAACCAGGTATCTAACACATCTGTTTCCTGAATAAGGTCCGTTCCTTCGCATTTATCACATTTTTCAGGTGTATCTTTTTCCACCAGAATATTGCTGCAGGATACGCAATACCAGGCCGGAATTTGATGGCCCCACCATATTTGACGTGAAATGCACCAGTCTCTGATATTTTCCATCCAATCAAAATATGTTTTCTCCCAGTTTTTTGGGATTATTTTAACTTTTCCTTCCTTTACCGCCCTAATGGCCGGCTCTGCCAGGGGTTTTATCCTGACAAACCATTGTAATGATATTGTTGGTTCTATAATGGTTTTACACCGGTAGCAATGACCAATGGAATGAACATAATCTTCTGATTTGATGAGTAAGTTATTTTGTTCAAGGTCATCAAGCAATTTTTTTCTGCACTCAAAACGATCCATGCCTTCATATTTTCCAGCCTCTTTGCTCATAACACCGTAATTATCCATGGCTTTAATTTGCGGCAAGTCATGACGCAGCCCAATCTCAAAATCATTAGGGTCATGGGCAGGAGTTATTTTTAAGGCGCCTGTTCCAAATTTCATATCAACATATTTATCTGCAATTACAGGGATTTCACGTTCAATCACGGGGAGCATGACCTTCTCTCCAACAATCTTTTCATATCGTGAATCACCCGGATTTACGGCTACAGCCGTATCTCCCAGCATGGTTTCAGGCCGCGTGGTAGCTATAACCAGGCATCCATTGCCATTTAAAAAAGGATACCCTACATGGTATAGATGCCCCCGGATTTCCTGATGTTCTACCTCAAGATCGGATAAAGCCGTATTGCAGCGAGGACAGTAGTTGATTATATAGTTTTTTCGGTAGATTAAGCCTTCTTTGTAAAGGGTAACGAAAACCTCCCGCACCGCGGCAGAAAGGCCAGCATCCATAGTGAACCGCTCTCTTTCCCAGTCACAGGCAGAACCAAGTTCCATTAACTGGCGGGTAATTGTGGAGCCGGATTCTTTTTTCCACTGCCAGACCCGTTTTATGAATTTTTCTCTGCCCAGCTCATCTCTTTTTAATCCTTCCTGCATCAGCTGCCGTTCTACCACATTCTGAGTGGCGATACCGGCGTGATCAGTTCCCGGCTGCCAGAGAGTATTGAAGCCGTCCATCTTCTTCCAACGAATAAGAATATCCTGGAGAGTACTATTTAAGGCATGGCCCATATGAAGGCTGCCAGTTATATTTGGAGGGGGTATGACAATTGAAAAGGCTTTTTTACCGGAATTTTCATCAGCGTGAAACAGCTTTTTTTCTAACCCGTATTGATACCATTTTTTTTCAACCCTTTCAGGGTTATATTTTTTTTCTAAATCAGCCATAGTTCAGGAACCAGGGTTCAGTTGTAAGGGAGCAGGAAAAAATCCGCCCCTGTGCCCCTTTTTAAAGGGGAAATTTGGGGAGAGAATTCTCCTCTGACATGTTCCTCCGGGAAAGTGTGTGTCAAAAAACGTTACTAAAAAAAGGTTTTTTCATATTTGTAGATACAGCACTACCTTGGGTTGTGCTTTGGAATCTATGGTTCCGGAAAGTCTGGGATTTTAGGCCTCTGGACTCTTAATCTTCTCAATCTCTTTTTTAATGATCGTCTTGGAAATATCGGGGGTAATTTCGCGGGCAATTCTCTCAACCGCTTCGATAATTTTATCAGTGATTGCGGCAACTTCATTCTGAACCGCTTCTCTAAGAATGTTCTCAATTACTTTTTTAATATGTCCTCCGATGAATCTTTCAAAATCATCCTCTGATAGTTGCTCATCACTTTTGGGTGGTTTGTTTATAGCAGCTTTTTTAACTTCCGGAGTTTCAATGTTAATGTCGGGTAGAATCCCGGCATCTTCAATGAGGTCTTCTTTTTCTTCTTTAATCTCGTCACCGGTCAATTCTGATTTGTATGATTCTTTTGGAGCTTCCTCTTCAACAGGCCCTTCTTTTTCTTCCTGCGCGGACACTACGATTTCAGGTTCAACTTCAGACTCTGACTTTATGGAGACTTCCGGTTTATCCTCTTCTGAATGCAACTCAGCTTCACCCAATTCTTCATCTGGTATATTTAATGCTTCATTAAATTCATCCAATTCTTTTTCTATGTCATCATCGGCTTTAACGTCTTCCATCAAATCTGCTAATTCGTCTTCCGAAAATTCTTGATCAGAAATATCTTCCACTAAAGTATCGTTATTCTCTGCTGGTTCATCTATTGCATTTTCCAGTTTCAACTCAAAAGCTTCGCTGCCTTGAATTTCTTTCTCAACTTCATCAAGTGGTAATACTTCCAATTCTTCTGATTTATCTTGAGGTTTTTCTTCGCTTTCCATATTTCCTTTTCCAGAAAGATCGTCAGTTAATATAGTTTCATCTATCTTTTCTTTACCTGACCCACTGGTTATTTCCGTTACTTTATTTACGATGTCTTCAGATTTAAAAGGCTTGAGAAGATGGCTATCCGCGCCACATACTCGATATTTTTCTTCATCAAACTCTTCAAAGTCACTATGGATTAAACAAACAGGAATTTTTTTTAACTTTTCATTTTCCTTTATTTTCTGGCACAATTCGAAACCATTAAGCTCAGGCATTTCAGTGTCGGCAAAAATAATATCCGGCTCAACATCACTAGCTTTATCCAATGCCTCCTGACCATTTTCTGCTGTCAGAACCGTAACATCCTCACCCTCAAAGGCCAAGCTGATTACCTTATGAATCGTAGCGCTATCATCGGCAACCAATAAATTCAGAGGCATGGTTTTACCTTTTTTTTCGCCCTTGGCAACAGAGAGATCGAACAGAAAAAAATATTGCTGCTTAAATAAAAGCCCTTTAACAATAAGCCTTTAGCTGATTTTTTTAGTAACATAAAAAATTGGGATAGTCAAGTAATTTGCATCATTGAAATAAAAAATGAAACCCAAATTTCAAACATCCAGAGTCAAACAAATCTTAAAGACCAAAGCTACAACAACCAAAAAATAAACAGGGTCCTAATTTCTTTGGCTATTGAGTCATTACAATTTGGGACTTGGTTTCTGCGTACCGCGTTATGGCTTACCTTCTCTGATTTTTCCCATCAACGCAATCTCATAATCAGAGAGATCACATTCTTTAAAAGTTATTTCAAAATGTTGTTCAAAGCCTTTTAAAAAATTTTCAATGAGCTGATCAAAAGAAAAACTGTATGCGCCAAGTTCATTTAATCCTGCCATGTTTTTAAAAAATGAGGGTTCTATCTTTTTTTCTGAAAAGGATAAACCGTTTCTAAAAATTGAGGCTAACTTTCGACGATCCAATTCTAAAGGTATGGAACCATGTTCTAAAAAAGAATTTCTAAATCGTCGTTGAGCACAGCCAACAATTTTTTTCCCATCGAAAATCAATTCGTAAAGAGATGATGCGGAAAAACAAACGGGATTTCTCTGAATTTCTTTTTTAGGCTTGTATTGTAGTTTAGCGTTGACTCCAAGTTTATGAAGCCCCAGAAGCAAAGCCTCGCTTATTTTTTTATGGGATTTTAAAATGTTTTTGGGAAACAGCGGGTTTTCAGTAGAAACGTTGAAACTAAAAGTTAACTCGTTTTCATGCAGAACGGCACGTCCGCCAGTAGGTCTTTTTACAATGTCTATTCCCACGGAGCTGCAATAATCGAGGTTGATGTCGGACTCCGCTTTCTGGCCATAGCCGATACTGACCGCAGGGGTTTCCCACCCGTAAAAGCGAAGTGTAGCTGGAGATTTTCCCTCTCCACACGCAATGGAAATTGCCTCGTCTTTAGCCATGTTGGTTAAACCATCATGATTTTTATCTCTAATCAATCTCCAGGTTTGCAAGCTCTTTCTCTCCTCTGTTTTAAGTTAATATTAACATAATGAAACACAGCCGCAACCAAATGAATTGAAAGCAGATGACGCAGATTTTAATTAATTTATTTTTTTAATCTATGCCAATCCGTTTCCTATTTTTCCTGTATCTAAATTGATACACACATGAGAAATAGTTTACATACAATCTTTCCTTGCAAAATAATAATCCTATACATACAATATGTTATATATTCGGCATTTCTTTTGCTACTGCTATCTACATATAGAGAGAAGTATGAATTTATTTGAAATCGAAACAGGGGCCAGAGATCAGGAGTCAGGGATCAAAGACGAAAGGTCAGGGGGCAGAGGGCAGGGGGCAGTTGTCATCTGCGAAGCGGGTTTTACTATGATAGAGTTGGTTGTCGTTTTAGTATTAATGAGTATATTAATAGCTATGGCTTATTCAACACTAAGAACCTCTAAGGAAAAGATAGCCTGTAGGGAGATATACTCTGATATGCAGCAAAAAAAATTGCAGGCTGTCTCCACCGGAGTTGCTAAAACATCGGATGTGGAATCAATATTAAATTCATTGGAAGATGTAGATTTCCCTAATGAAGTAAATTATCTTTCAAACGCTCCTGCATATGAACCCTCTGGTTCAGGGTGGACCTACCAAACTGGAGGGATTGACTTCAGTGCTGGCGATAAAACGGTAACTTTTACTTCAAAAGGAATGACCACAGATAATGGCAGTGTTTATTTATATGACCTTGATAACACATCCAGAATTTGTGCCGTCGCTGTTCTTTCCACCGGTCTTGTCAAAATATCAACGTCTCACGATGGAGGGGCTAGTGCCGACAATTGGAATTAAAGATTTTAAGAAATCACGAATTTAGCTTCGCAGATTCGTCCAAGGAAGATTGTCTGCGAAGTCTTGAATTCTCGAGTTAATTGGTAGTTAAAATTATGAAAAAAAATCCTGACAATCTGTGTACATCTAAATCTCAAAAGGGGTTCACGCTGCTTGAAGTATTGGTTGCCCTGGTTATCCTCTCTGTTGGTCTTTTGGGTATGGCATCATTGACAGCATCAGTTATCAGGACTAATTCTTTCAGTGACGACCTTACTGCTGCCACAGCTCTGGGACAGGACAAATTGGAGGAATTGATCAATACTTCTTTTACAAGCCTGGCATCAGGAAATGACACAGTAAGTGCGGATGGCAGCGCTGGTACTAAATATAGCCGAACTTGGACTATCACAACCGTAGGCACCCGGGCTGATATTGTAATTGCTGTAGGTTGGACAGATGATAGTGGCAATGCAAAGAGTGTTAGCACTTCAACAGTTAGAACAGATTTTTAATAGAGACTGAAAAAAGGTTAATCACGATTGCAATAATAAAAAATTTAAATGAAAAATTTATTTAAAGGTAGTTCTCCTTATAACTTGAGCGCAAACCAACATGGTTTTACTCTCATTGAGATGATGATAGCCATGGGTATAACGCTTCTCGTAATGTCCGGGGTTTATGAAGTTTTCACTTCCCAGCAGAAGGCATACACTACCCAGGAGC
>Ga0066826_10001988_pt1 | contig 10433 bp, 14 predicted proteins | sample ETNtaG_12_FD_65496 | JGI IMG/M metagenome (GOLD analysis project Ga0066826, IMG submission 65496) | Marine microbial and viral communities from oxygen minimum zone, Eastern Pacific Ocean - ETNP201306SV49 | ecosystem: Environmental > Aquatic > Marine > Oceanic | place: Pacific Ocean: Eastern... | reverse complement strand
CAGTTGTGCTGCTTTAGTTAAAGGTGCGCCTAACAAAGAAAATGCAATTGCACTTGTTGACTATTTATTGTCACCAAAAGCTCAAGAACATTTTACTAATAATACTTTTGAGTTTCCAATGATTGATGGTGTTTCACCTAATCCATTAGTAGTAAATAATTTAGGATTAGATTTTAAACAAGATCTAACTACAAAAGTTGCTAGTTATGGAAAAAATCAAGCTGCCGCTCTAGAAGCAATGACTGCAGCAGGTTGGAAATAACAAACGTGAAAAAGAATTTATTTGCTTTTGATTTAAATAATTCTTCTGATGCGAGCGGTTCACACGGGGGTCAGATAACATGTGAACCATGCTCGTCAGAGTGTAAAAAAATTAAAAGTAAAATAAATAATAGAAAATTATCAGATATTAAAGACGAAGACATTACTGATGTCATCTCTCCTTTTAAAATTTGATATATTTTCCTTTTAATGATTGTGCTCAGATCTTTCTCCTTCAGGATCTTTACCCTTTCCTAAGACATAGTTTTGGGCACAAAAAAATTATAACAATTTATCATGATTAAAGGATTCAAAATACCAAAAGTAACTTTTAGAGTAAGAGAGGGAGACACTTCTAGTGATGAAAAAATTTGTGCTATCGGTGGTAAATGGATTGATAAATCTACAGATGACTATTTTAAAGGTAAAAAAGTAATTTTATTTAGTTTACCTGGTGCGTTCACACCCACATGTTCTTCACAGCAATTACCAGGATTTGAAAAAAATGCCTCTAAATTAAAAGATTTAGGAATTGATGAAATATACTGTTGTTCAGTAAACGACTCTTATGTCATGAATGCATGGGCAAAAAAGATGAATATTTCTAATGTAAAAGTCATACCAGATGGTTCTGGACTTTTTACTAAATATATGGGGATGCTAATTTCTAAAGATCATGATGGTTTTGGTCAAAGAAGTTGGAGATATATGGCTATAATTAATGATGGAATAGTTGAAAAATGGTGGCAAGAGCCAGGAATAAACAATTCAGGTTCTGATGATGATCCATATGTAGAGACTACCCCAGAAAATTCAATTAGTTTTCTTTCTGAAACAAAGTAAACTTATATTATTAAAATAAATTTATATTATAAAACCAAACTATGTTTAAGAATTTAAATATTTGGTTTATATCATCGTTGCTTGTATCAATATCTGTGTCAATTCCAATACTTACAGTTTTTTTTAGTTTCTTCGAAGAAACATCAAGTTATTATGAAATTTTAAAAGATACGTTTCTCTTAGAATATATATTTAATTCTTTAATATTATTGATAAGCGTTTTAATTTTAACTTTTTTAATAGGAATCTCCACAGCTTACTTGGTTTCTTTTTACAAATTTCCTTTTAGTGATTTTTTTAAATGGGCACTAATACTTTCTTTTGCTGTTCCTCCTTATATTTACGCATATTCATTAACAGCTTTTTTTGAAAATTATGGAACGGCTTTTACAATTTTAACAAATTTATTTGGTGAAGCAAATTATAATAAAAATATTCCTAAGTTTGATGGTTTAATTGGAGCAGTACTTTCTTTATCTTTTTCTTTATATGCATATGTTTATATTTTAACTAGAGCATCATTTTTATATCAATCACAAAATTTAATTGATTTAGGAAGAAATCTTGGTTTCTCAAAATTTAAATCTTTGTATACTTTAATATTACCTGCTGCTCGGCCAGCAATTGTTGCTGGGCTATCTCTTGTAGCAATGGAAACTTTAGCTGAATTTGGTGCAGTTGATTTTTTTTCAATAAATACTTTAACAACTGGTATTTATAATTCTTGGATAACTTTTGATGATTTGGCATTTTCAAATCGATTATCTTTTTTTCTGCTAATCTTTATATTTTCATTATTTATAATAGAAAATTTATCTAGAAAAAAAGCTAAGTACCATCTGAATACTAGAGGTGGTTTTAAACAAAAGGAAAAAATTCAACTTTCAGGAAAAAGTTCTTTTTTTGCTTTTATATTTTGTTTTTTTGTTTTCTTTTTAAGTTTTTTATTTCCTTTAAGTCAGATGCTCTACTGGACTTTAAAATTTCCAGAAAATTTATTTGATCTTAAAATTGCTACGTTAACTTTAAATACAGTATACTTAGTAATTTTATCTAGTTTATCTCTAATTATTTTTTCTCTTATTAGTAATTACGGTAATAGAGTTTCAAAAAATAAAACTCTAAATATTTTATCAACATTATCTATTTCTGGTTATGCTATTCCTGGTGTTATTTTAGCGGTAGCTTTTATAACTTTTGTTGCTTGGTTTGATGAAAATGTCGTTAAAGCATTTGGTTTTTTATCAATTAAAAAGATATTTATTGGTTCTGTTTTAGGTTTAGTGCTAGTTTATTTTGTAAGGTTTTATTCTTTAGCTTTTAACGGAATTAAATCAGGTTATGAAAAAATAAATATTTCTGTAGACGAAAGCTCATACTTACTAGGTTATTCTAAAAAAAAAACTTTTATGAATATTCATGTCCCTTTTTTAAGAAATTCTCTTTTATTTGTTAGTATTTTGATTTCACTCGAAATTATAAGAGAACTACCAATTACTTTAATTTTAAGGCCCTTTAATTTTGAAACTTTTGCAACTACCGCATATATCTCTGCATCAGAAGATTTATTAGAAGCTGCTGCTGTTCCGTCTTTATTTTTAATTTTAATTGCAACTATATTTATTATGCTTACATCTAAATATATTTTGAGAGAAAAATGAGTAATAAATTTTTAGAAATAAAAAATGTAGATTTTACAATTGGGGGAAAAACTAAAGTTAAAAATGTTTCTTTCACCATTGAAAATGAAGGTGATACAGTATGTTTGCTTGGTCCATCAGGTATTGGAAAAACAACAATCCTTAGAACAATCGCTGGATTAGAAGAAATTAAAAAAGGTTCGATAAATTTAAAAGGAAAACTATTATCCTCAAAAGAAATAAATGTAGAACCAGAAAATCGTAATGTATCTTTAGCTTTTCAAGAAAATAGTTTATTTCCTCATTACACTGTAAAAAAAAATATTTTGTTAGGAGCAGAGAGAAATAAAGAGAAAAAAAATAAAAAGATTAATTTTAATGAAATAATCAAATTACTAGATATTTCTAAAATATTAGAAAAATACCCTCATGAAGTGAGTGCTGGAGAAGCGCAGAGAGCATCTCTTGCAAGATCCTTATTGACTCAACCTGATTTATTATTGTTGGATGAGCCACTTTCCAATGTTGATCAAAGTTTTAAAGAGGAAATTCAAGTAAGATTAAAAAAAATATTAAACAAATTAAAAATTACAACAATAATTGTTACGCACGACTCTTATGAGGCATTTTATTTAGGATCAAAATGTGGAATAATTTTAAATCAAAAATTAAAACAATTTGACGACCCTTATAATGTTTATCACTTTCCAAATTCAGTCGAAGTAGTTAATTTTTTGAATCGAGGTATTTTAATACCTGCAAAGGTTACTGGAGAAAATTCCCTAGAAAATAAAGATCTAGGTACAATAAAAGGAAATTTTATTAAACATTATCCAAAGGGTTCAGATGTACAATTATTATTACAACCAGAAGATCTTGAACATGATGATAAAAGCAATCTTAAACTAGAGGTAGTTGATAGAAAATTTAGAGGTACTAACTTTATTTACACTTTAAAAACTAGTAGCGATTTATTAATACCAGTTTTTGTTCATTCTCATCACGAACATCAACATGAAGCAGACGAAAAGTTTGGAATTAAAAGACCGATTAATATTGATCACATAGTTTGTTTTTAATAAAACTAGCTAATGCTTACCAAAAAACAATTAATCACTAAAGGTATACTGGATATTTCTCCACATATGCTTTCAGTAATTCCATTTGGAATTATTTGCGGAGCAATTGGAGTTGAGCTTGGATTTAACCCATATTTGGTCTACGCAATGTCTTTCATAATTTTTGGAGGGGCTTCCCAAATAGTTTTTTTACAATTGATATCAGGTGGCGCATCTAGTTTTGTTGCTGTTTCGTCGGTTGGAATAATTAATTCACGACATTTGTTATATGGGGCAGTGTTATCAGAATATTTAGAAAAATTGTCATTTATTAAAAGATTATTAATTTCTTATGTTGTTGTGGATCAGAGTTTTTCGGAATCTAATAAATTTTTTAAAACAAATAAAACAGAACAACATTTACATTATCATTTAATTGGAACAGGTTGTACGTTGTGGGTTTGCTGGCAGATTTCAACACTCTCAGGTATTATTTTGGGATCATTTGTACCAGAAGAACTTGGTTTAAAATTTGCGATACCACTTACTTTTATAGCTATTGTTGTTCAAGATTTAAAAAAAATTGATCACGTAGTAGTTATGATTACCTGTGGTTTAAGTTCATTATTATTTTTTGATGCCCCATTTAAATCATACATAATTATTTCACCAATTATTGCTTTATTTGTAGCTTCATTATTATTGAGAATAAAAAAATGACTTGGTTATCAATTATTATTGCAGGAGTATTAACCTATTTGACTAGAATGGCTATGATTGCATTAGTGAGTAGAGAAATGCTTGGAGATAAAATTAAAGCTGTATTAGAATATGTGCCTTCAGCAGTATTTCCTGCAATAATATTTCCAGCAATATTTATAAATGATTTTGGATCATTTGTAGAAATTAATGACCCAAAAATTTTTGGAGCAATAGTTGCAGTTATAGTGGGTTATTTTTCAAAAAATATTATTGCAACTATTTTGGCTGGATTGTTATCTTATTGGTTTTTGATTTTTATTGTTTTTAACTAACACCTAGCTGAATATTTCTTTTAACATTACTCTCTATTAATTTTGGTTTTGATAGGTTTAATTTAGACATAATATCTACATATTCTTCCACACTATTAACTTGCAATCTTGGATTAAATTTTTTTTCATTTCCAATAGTACTTGAAAACTTTCCATTATAATCATGGCCTGGATAAACTAAAGTTTCATCAGGTAATTTTAAAAGTTTGTTAAATAAAGAATTGTAAGCATCTATAGAGTTTCCATTTTGAAAATCAGTTCTTCCAGTAGCATTTATAAGCAGTGTATCACCAGTAAAAAGATTATTATTTAACAAAAAACTATAACTATCTGAGGTGTGTCCAGGGGTATATAGTGATTTTATATTAAAGTTATCAATTTTTATGTCTTCACCGTCTTTTACCTTTATTTCAACTGTATCCGCTGGTGTGTGCTCACCCATTAAAGTTGAACAATTGGTAATTTGCTTTAATTTAGAAGCACCAGTTACATGATCAGCATGAATATGAGTATCAATTACTTTTACAAGCTTAAGATCTAATTCATTAAGAAGATTAATGTAGTGTTCAACATTTTCTATAACTGGATCTATAATTACCGCTTCGCGACCTTTTGCGGAAGCAATTAAATAAGTATAAGTTGAAGATTTAGTATCAAAAACTTGTTTAAAAATCATTTGATAATAATATTAAAATATTATGAATACTGCTACAATAGATTGGTCTTGCAAACATACTTGGAAAACTAGTGCTAAAAATACAATGTGGTGTGTGGTTGGTTGTTCCATTGGGGATTTTGGAACAATATTATTTTTTCAAATGGCGCAAATATCTTTTCCTTTAATGTGGATAATGATATTAGCGATTATTAATGGTCTGATCACAAGTATAATACTTGAAACATATATTTTAATAAGACAAAACTTTTCTTTTATTAATGCTTTAAAAATTGCCTCAGGCATGAGTTTGATTTCAATGATTAGTATGGAGATAATGATGAATTTAACTGATTATCTTTTAACAGGAGGAGCAATATTGACATGGTGGGTGATACCAATCATGTTGATGGTGGGTTTTTTAACACCTTGGCCTTATAATTATTGGCGACTAAAAAAATTTGGAATTACCTGTCACTAAAACTAAATCTTAGTTAAATTTAATCTAAATAATATAAATGATTTTAAAACTTATATGAAACCATTGAAGAATTGGGATAATAAAACTTGGTTATCATCACAAAAATATATTAATTCTTTTAATAACTTTATATTAAAACAGGTAAAACTTGATAAAGATTCTAAAATTTTAGATATTGGTTGTGGAAGAGGAAAAATTTTAGCTAATTTATCATTTAAATTAAAACTATCAAATAAACCCATCGGCCTAGATATAGAAAATCATAAAGATAAAAGTAAAAAAATAATTTTCAAAAAAATAGATGCAATAAGCTTTATATCTAAAACTAAAATTACCTTTGATTTAATATTAATAAAACAAACAATTCATCTTTTAAAAAAAAGACAAATTTTAAAACTTTTATCAATATGTAAAAAAAAGCTTAAGCCTAATGGGAAAGTTATTATTTTGAGTCTAGATCCTCAAAAAAATGAAATACCAACATTTTATTTAATGAAAAAAAAATTAAAAAACTCACTTAAAAAAGATAAAGAGTTGTTTGATTTGATTTTAAAACATAGTCACAAAACGATTATTAAAAAATTTATATATCAAGTACGGATTTCAAAAACAAAATATCTTAAAATGATTAACAATAGATATATTTCTACTTTGCTTAATTTTAGCGACGTACAAATAATTAATGGTTCAAATGAAATTATGGGTAAATATAAAAATATTTTAAAATTTAAAGATAGATTAATTTGTTTTATTATAAATAAATAATTATCGAAATGATTAATAGATCTAAATAAATTTACAAATTATATTTTCTTTTCAGATGTCTTAATTTTCCTTCAGTACTATCATAATCAATATAGCATCCTTGTAAAAATCTATTTCCTTCTTTTGTTTCATATGAAGTTCTACCATGAAGAAGTCTATAATTATCCATCATCATCAAGTCTTTTGGTGCAAGTTTAAACTCTATTCTGTATTTTTTAGAATTATACATTTCAGATAATTTTTTACGAGCCCTATAATATAAATCTAATTTTTCTTTATCTAGCATGGGTACATAATCTAATCTTGTATTAAATCTTACTTGTTTAAAAGTTTTATCATCGTTAAGTTTAATCAGTTCAGACCAATCCTCTAAAACTACATCTTTATCAATAAATTTAAATCTTACTTTTACTTCTGATAAAATTTTATAAAATTTTGGATTTTGTTTTTTTAAATCCTCTGTTACTGTGAATCCATCAACTAATGTAGATAAACCACCAGCAACTTCACTTTCAATACAATGAAGTAATTGAATACAAGGAACAGGATTACGGTAAGGATTATCTGTATGGGGAGGTAATCCTAAAGATGTGTAAGCAAGATCATTTGGATCAGATTTCGATTTAACATCAAAGTATTCACCAAAGTTTGTTCTTCTTACACTTCCTATTGAATTTGCAAAATTTAGAATAAAGTTGTTATCAGTAGGAATATTTTTAATAATTATAAATCCATATTTATAGAAAGAAATAAGCAAATCATACATCTCTTTACTATCAAAAAAGTTTTCTTGATATTTGAAGTTTTTTATATTTTCTAAAGTTGAATCCCATTTAATTTTGGGAATTGATTTTATAACTGTATCATTATTAGAAAACTCTAAAGCAAGTTTATCAATATTTAATTTAGATTTAACGCCATCGTTAAAGTTAATTTCAAGAAATTTTTCATTAATACTAGCCGTATTAATTGATATTTCATTGTTTAAAGTTGTTGGATCAAAAAGTCTTTGTTGAGTGCCTTTGTCTAAAAATTCCTCCCCATCAACTCTTTCTCTTAACCAAAAAGGGTGTATTTCTTTTTTGATTGAACCACTGTTAAAGTAAACTTTATTTTCAACAAGTTCAATTTTCATAATTAAAATATAGGAATATTAAAATTTTAACTTTATTCAACATAAATAAAATAGTAAGAGTTTGATGTGGAACAATTTATTTCAAAAAACTACCCTGTTTATGCTAATTTTTTAGACAAGTTAGCAAAAGACTTAACTAGTTTTTATTATTCCAAATTAAATAGGACTTTTAAAGTATCTAACAAACTTAAAGGTAAAGGTTATGATCCTGTTACAACATCAGACAAAGCTTTTGAAAAATATATAAGATCAAAAATTAAAAATAAATTTCCAAATCACCAAGTAATTGGTGAAGAATTTGGTCATAAAAAATCTAAGAGTGATTTTACTTGGGTTATAGATCCGATCGATGGCACAAGGTCATTTGTTATAGGTAACCCAACTTGGAGCAACCTTATTTCATTAAATTATAAAGGAAATCCAATTTTAGGTTTGGCAAATTTTCCAGTTCTTAAAAAATATTACTTAAATTACTCTGATAAAATTGCATATGTTGTTAATAATGGAAAAAGAAAAAAAATATCTGTAAATAAAAAAGCTAGATTTAAAAATGTTAAAGTTTCTGCGGCATTTCATGGGTGGCTGCCATTAAATAAACAAAAGAAAATTCCTCAAATTCTTAAATTAATGCAGTTTCCATGCAGCGATGCTTTAAGCTACTCTCATCTTGCTGAAGGTAGAGTTGATATTGTGATTCAATGTTCAAATAAAATTTGGGATATTCATCCATTAATACCAATAGTAAAAGCAGCTGGAGGATATATTACTACTTGGGATAACAAAGATGCTATTAATGCTGGAAATGTTTTAGTTTCTTCTAATAAAGTAATTCATAATAAATTTTTAAAATTACTAAAGCCAGTTTCAAAATGATTCCAGAGAAAGCGCAAGAAATTTTAGATTTTTGGTTCAAAGAAACACCTGCTGAAAAAAGATTTAAAAAAGATGATACATTTGATCAAATAATAAGAGATAAATTTTTAAATGATTATGAGTTAGCTTCTCAAAATGAATATGATGATTGGCAAGATCAACCAATGAGCGCTCTAGCTTTGGTTATTCTTTTTGATCAATTTTCAAGAAATATGTTTAGAGATGATAAGAAGGCTTTTAATCAAGATCATAAAACTAGATTAATTGTAAATGATGCTGTTTATGCAGGTTATCTTGAGGTCATGAATGAAAGCCAAAGATTTTTTATGATCTTGCCTCTAATACATAGTGAAGAAATAACTGATCATGACATGGCCTATTATTTACTTAATAAATATTTAAGAGAACATGAGGGATACGTTCAGATTAAAAAATTTTGGCAAGATCACACTAAAGCTATTAGGCAATTTCATAGATATCCCCATAGAAATAAAATTCTTGGTAGAGAGTCTACTGAAGAAGAATTAGCCTTTTTAAATGGTCCAAACTCTTCCTGGTAATTGTGAATTTAAAATACATTTTTAAAATAATTGATGAGCATGAATGGCAAAAAGTAAAAAATTCTGGGACTTATTTAGGATCTTCTAAAGATATAGAAGATGGTTTTATTCATTTTTCAGGCGAGGATCAAGTTAAAGGAACTCTTGAAAAGCACTATCCAAAACAAAAAAACTTAATTTTACTTAAAGTCGAGACATTAAAATTAGACCATTTGATTTGGGAACAGGCCTCAGATGGAAATATGTTTCCGCATTTATACTCTTCATTAGATTTATCTAATGTTGTTGATGAATTTGAAATTAATCTTCAAGATAATGGTATTCACGAATTACCGGATAATTATAATTAATTGAGTTTTCCTAAATAGTTAACCATTACTACACCAATTACAATTAAGATAATTCCAATAATTCCATATAGATTTGGAATTTGATTATATTTTAGCATTGCAAAAACTAAAACACCAGTAACTGTCAATCCGCTATAAGTAGAATAGGCAAATCCAACTGGAAGTGCTGACATTGCTTTTGCCATACAGAACATTGTAATACACATAAACAATATACATAAAATTGATGGGGTTAATTTTGTAAAACCATCTGATATTTTTGCAAAACTATTAGATGCTATGCCAAATGAAATTCCAACAGCTAAAAATAAATATCCAAATAAAGGTTTCATGATTTAATTATTACCTAATAAATTAACCATCAAAACACCAACAATAATAAACACCAATCCAATTATTGAATATAAATTTGGTATTTGATCAAATCTAATTATTCCAACAACTACAGTTGCAATAATAGTTAGTCCTGCAAAGGATGCATAAGTTATTCCCATTGGAATATTTTTCATCACCATAGAAAGTGCGTACATACACATAACAATTGTAATTCCTGTAATAATACTCGGCAAAAGAAGGGTAAAGCCTTCAGCACTTTTTGCAAAACTATTTGAAGTTACTCCTAGAACTACTGCTAGGATTAAAAAACCATATGATGTAGCGAGACTCATTTAACTACATTAAATGAATTATCGTTAAATATAAATAATTATTTAGGTATTTTTGTTGCCCCTGTTTCAAGAGAGATCATTTTTCCATCTTGATATTTAAATACTGCCAT
>Ga0066826_10001978_pt1 | contig 10468 bp, 7 predicted proteins | sample ETNtaG_12_FD_65496 | JGI IMG/M metagenome (GOLD analysis project Ga0066826, IMG submission 65496) | Marine microbial and viral communities from oxygen minimum zone, Eastern Pacific Ocean - ETNP201306SV49 | ecosystem: Environmental > Aquatic > Marine > Oceanic | place: Pacific Ocean: Eastern... | reverse complement strand
AAGCTGGTGCTTCTCCTCTTCATAATCGTTGTTGTCAGGCAACAACTTTGTTCCTGTAATCATTGGCAGGACCAGTCGCTCCTTTCTAACAAGTTCATAATACGATTGTGCCGTAAGGTGTAAGCCTAGCAGGAAGAAGACGAACCACATGTTGAGCTTGTGAATGGTGGTGAGTGCACGACTGGTATCGTACGAAACTAGATGGGCCAACGGACCTTCGAGAAGAACATCGTCATTTGCAAACAAACCAGTCGATGCCTGCAGTAACAGTGCCACTAACATTGCGACGACGCTCAGTGCCCCGAGTGGATTATGACCAGATTTGCTTTTGTGGTTTCCTTTGATAAAACGAGAGATCGTCGCGGGACCGAAAATGAAATTGCTGAAACGGGCGTTGCCTTTAGCGGTCAGACCCCAGACGAATCGAAACAGGATTAGAGTCAGTACGCCGTATCCACTCAACATATGGTAATCCATCTCGATGAAGCCGCCAGACAGGCCGGTGTAGAGCGATATACAAACCAGCGGGACCAATACCCAGTGAAAGATCCTGATGGGTAGTCCCCATACCAGTTTCCGTTTCACCTGCGGGGCTTTGTAGGCGTCACGCCTAACCGGTAAGTCAGCTCGTACCTGCCAGGTGACACACGGTATTCTGGTAACGTATCCGGTCCACAACTGGCACCGCCAACTCCTCGTTGTTTTGCGTCCATGCAGATATATACTTCATCTGTCGGGCTCAACTCGTAGGTATGGTAGGCAGGTGTCAGGACCTCGTGAGGATAAGCGCTGGCGCTCACTTCGCAGGTTGATTCGCAGGTAATCAACAATTGACCAGCGTCGTCGCTGAGTTGGAACCATCGCACATCCGATAGGTTGCCGTGGTCCTGGGGTAGTATATAAGGCACGTATTGGTCTGCGACTGTGCTCTTGTGGACCAGCATTCTGCCTGACGACTTTCGATCAATGTAGGTTTCATGAGGCCCAAGTCCATACCAGCTCAGATCTTGCAGCGAGGCGTCAGCAATCATCCTGATGCCGATACGAGGAAGATCCGGTAGCGAGTCCTCGATCAGAAACTGATGGTTCACGAGCAAATCATTCTTCTTCGTTACCCGATAGATCGAGGTCATTTCGATGGAACCGGCGAGACACCGTGCGACGGTTCTGGTCAGAATCTTTGAGTCTGTGATGTGGATAGGATCGTACTCGTATTCCAGATTATCGAGACCGGCAGCCAGCCACTTACCCAGGGGTTTGCGATCCTGATTCGGTCTCCCCTTGATACCATCGTTGTCAAGAGGCGCTCTCCATATATTCAATCTCGGACCTTGGGATATGACGGCTTTGCCTGTCGCGTCCCAGGATGAAATGCCTTCATTTGAAAACAGAATCTTGTCGGAACCGAGCTGCAGGTAAACTTCATCATTGATCTGCTTTGTTACGAATCTGACTGGTTGAGTCTTGCTCGGTTTTTTCTTTGCCAGCAGCAGTTGATCCCATGCAACAAGATGATCTGCGTCAGCCCAGCTGCGATCGCGACGAAGCCTAAATTCGAACAGGATCGATAATTCATCACCCTGGGCCAGTGTTTGTTCGGGATACCGAACTGCAACTGTTTCAGATGCCTGCGGTTGGGTGTTCAGTTTGGGAATCCTGCCTTTTAGCACCTGCTCACCATTCATATGTAGCGACCAGGTAATGCGGTATTGGGACAGGCTGGTAAAAAAGTCCTTGTTGGTGATTCGAAACTTTGCGCCAGCTGACTGGGAGCCAGTTGACAGGGAGGCTGCTACCAGGGTGACTTTCACTGGTTGAATAACCTTCTTGTATTCCAGAAGAGATGTGTGAGGTGTCCTGTCTGGCCAGCACAGACCGTCGCAGACAAAATTCAGGTCATGTACTTCTTCGCCATAGTCACCACCGTATGCCCAGTAGGGGATGCCCTGTATTGTCTCCGTCAAGCCATGATCCAGCCATTCCCAGACAAAACCACCCTGCAATCCACGGTGGGTTTCGATCGCATCCCAGTACTCCTTTAGATTGCCGCAACTGTTTCCCATGGCGTGGGCATATTCACACATGATCAGCGGGCGGGAATCCTGAGATTTCACAGCGAAATCGATGATGTTCTGTACAGTGGGGTACATGGGACAGACGACATCGGTACCCTGATGATTTTGATCCCAAGCTCTGCCCACACCCTGCTCGTTAATAGCGTTTTCGTTGTGAATGGGTCGCGATGGATCAAATGCCCTTGTCCATGCGGCCATTGCGGCATGATTGGGGCCGAAGCCAGTCTCATTGCCCATACTCCACATCACCACGGACGGATGATTCTTGTCGCGCTCTATCATGCGAGTAACACGTGATAAGAATGCATCTGACCAGGCAGAGTCTCTGCCTAGCTGGGCATAATGATGATGTGCTTCAAGATTACACTCATCGACGACATAGAGACCGTACTCATCGCACAGCGCTAAGAACTTTGGATCGTTTGGGTAGTGGCTGGTGCGGACTGCGTTGATGTTGTGGCGCTTCATGGTTTCAAGATCAAGGCGCATCAGTTGTTCAGATATAACTTTACCTGTTATCTCGCTGTGATCGTGACGGTTTACACCTCGAAACAATACTGCCTGGCCATTGATGAGGAGTTGCCTGTCTCTGATCTCGATGTCTCGAAATCCCAGCTTAATCCCAGCTTCCTGGATTAGCCTTTCGTTTGGATCTTTAAGGTACAGTTTAAGCTTGTAGAGTTGAGGTGACTCGGCTGACCAAGGCACAGCACTTGCGAATGGCTTCTGTAGATTCAGGCGGGCACCTCGACCCACCGTTGGATAGTAGTGAGACCTGTCAACGGTTGCGCTGAGGGGTGAGGAGAAGACAGATTTGCCATTAGGCTTGATCAGTTCGGCTTCAATGGAGTGATTAAGAGCCTCTCTTGGCCTTCCCCCGAGTCTAATATCAAGTTCAATTTCACCCCGGCCGGATTCCACATCAAGGTTGGGTTTTGCGAACACATCTCGTATGTAGACGCATTCCGTTGCGTACAGATAAATGTCCCGATGGATACCGGCATGCCACCATTGATCCTGATCTTCAATGTAGGATGAATCGCTGAACCTGAGTACCTTGATTGACAGCTGATTGTCACCGGCCTGAATATATCCTGAAAGATCGAACTCTGAGGGTAAACGGCAGTCTTTGGCAAATCCGACCTCTTGTCCGTTACAGTGGAGATAGAAACAGTTCTCAACGCCTCCCAGGTAGATCACAACACGTTTCTTCTCCCAGGTTTTTGGCAGCTTGAAAAAGCGGCGGTAGACACCCGTCGGATTGAGTTTTGGCGCATAAGGAGGTTCTTCTGAAAATGGCATCCTTACGTTGGTATAGATCGGTAGATCCTCGCCAGGTGTTTCCTGCCGGGTCCACAGGGAAGGAACCTTCATCTCCAGCCAGCTGCGATCGTCGAGATCAGGATCGAACCAATCTGAATCAACTTCCAGTGGATTGGCGTATCTCTTGAAGCGCCAGGTACCGTTTAGAACAAGAGTATTGTTATGTGCGAATGTGGACCGGGAAGGAAGTCGACCGTAACTGGTGACTTCGGGATTCTCCCAATGTTTGTGTGCCAAAAGAAAACCTTCTAACTGTGATCATTCTTTTATATCACAGTTATAAGGTATATAGGTCCCTGCCGAGGGGTAAGCTGATCCCGTCTGGGCGGTAAATATAGATACGCTAAGGCCTTTCTCTTAAGCTCTTTTCCGTCCTACAGCCCTCAATCTGATCCTTTCAGGCACGAAGACAGAGTCACGCTCTTTCTTGCGAAGTTTGATGATAATGGAAACATGTTCATCATCCGGCAGGTTCTTAAGCGTTGAGCCATAATCACAGAAGGACTGGATAAACACATCCTGTAGCTCAATCAAACGCGCCTTTGACGACCTATGCCATGACAGAGATGTTTCTCTTAATCCTGCTATAGTCTGTGTCGCGTGTTGCAGCTATCGCGGCAATGGATGCGTAAATCAGCGCACCTGCTACAGATACTCTGAATAATTGCATAAATTCTTTCCCTCTATTGTTGCTCGTCTAAACTAACGATCGAGTTGTTCAATATTGCGTCGATCTTCTACCTGGCTTACCAGATGGCACTCTTGATCAATTGATCGACGCTTTTTCGGTGCGAACATGGAGGACTTTCTGTTATGTGCCCCTTACGAAGGGTGAGGGTACAAAAAAGTTTGGTTCTTTTTGCTCAATCCCAGCTTAATTGCGTTATGGTGTCGCAAAAAAGTGAGTGGACGTCATGAAGCCCAGGAAAGCCGTCGTTGTACTTCTCGATAGTCTGAATCGCCAGTTATTGGGTTGCTATGGTGGAACTGAGTTCGCAACCCCCAACCTGGACCGCTTTGCCAAGAGAGCAGTTAAGTTTACCAATCATCAAACGGGATCGTTACCCTGTATGCCCGCCCGACACGATATTCTGGTGGGTGCGATGGACTTTTTATGGCGTCCGTGGGGTTCTATTGAGCTGTGGGAAAGGCCTATCACCTACTATCTACGACGTGAGGAAGTCGTTACGCAACTCTTTACCGATCATCCCCACCTGTTTGAGGTTGGCGGTGAAAATTACCATACAGATTTCTTTGCCTGGGACTACACCCGAGGCCATGAGTCCGATCCCTGGAAAACCAGGGAAGATCCCAGCTGGGTAGGCACACCGGCGCTGCCAGCCGAAAAACGCTACAAGCAGCGGGACGACAAAATAGGCTACGACCTGTCGCGTTCCTATTTCAGAGAAGAATTGGATTTCCCTGGACCTAAAACCATGCAGGCGTCCGCTGATTGGCTGGCGGCAAACGGTGACCATCTGGATAGTTTTCTGATGTTTGTAGACGAGTTCGATCCTCATGAACCATTTGATACGCCTGAACCCTGGGCTAATCGATATGATCCGGGCTGGGATAAGGACCTGATGATCTGGCCACCATATGTCATCGATGGGGTGAAGAAAGGCACACTTACGGAACGTGAAGGTCGGCATATTCGAGCTAACTATGGATCGAAACTCAGCATGATTGATCACTGGTTCGGCAAGATTCTGGACCAGATGGATGACGATAACCGCTGGAGCGATACGTTGTTTGTGTTGTGCACGGACCATGGCCATTTTCTTGGAGAGAAAGATATCTGGGGAAAACCTCGAGTACCACAATATGAGACCATGGGTCATACGCCGTTGATGATTGCTGCGCCTGGCGTCGAGGCGTGTGAAATTGATGCACTCAGCACCAATGTTGATATTCATGCCACTCTGGCGGATCTTTTTTCAGTCGAGACTGAATACATAACTCACGGAAAATCGTTGTTGCCACTGATTTATAAAGAGAAAACTGACGTTCGGGGATGGGCCATCGGGGGAATCTATGGTCAATGGGTGCAGATTCACGATGGCAAGAATAAATATGCCAGGGCGCCCGTGGGCGAGGGTTTTCCCCTGTCCATGTGGTCCAATCGATGGTCCACCATGCCCGTGATGGCGTATCCTGGATTAAGGTTGCCCAACCCGGATAAACGGGCCTATCTTGATTTTATGCCGGGTTCTGCAATTCCAGTGATTCGCCAGCCTTTTCAGGAGGGTGACTTGCTCCCATTCTGGTCATTGAATCCACCCATTGGGGATAATCATCTCTACATAACTGACCAGGATCCGGGCGAAAACGAGAACAGGGTTGGCGAACCTCTCGAGAAGGAGATGATGGAGTTGCTGCGAACCGCCCTGACTGATGTTGAAGCACCACAAGAACAATTCGATAGGCTGGGGATTTCCTGAAACTGTCACTCGGCTCATGAAGTGAGTTCGCTGCTAACGACACGGTGGAGCTGCGCTGTTCAACTGAAATCTGATAGTTTTGTGGGGTTGACTGTCGCAAAAGTTTGCTTTGGTTTTTTGCCGGGGCGTAATGAGAGTGATTAGTTGAACTGCGGTCCGATTGCATGGTTGAGATTAAGGTACAAGTTACTGGTAGCGTCGTGCAATTGTTCAAAGAGCGAACTACACTTATACAGGTTTATAAGTAGTATTGGTGGGAAGGTAACCGGGTTGAGTGCACATCCACTGGTGCTGATGAGGATAGAAGAGCAGATGGCAAATAAGGTATGGACACGCATTTAGCAATACCAGTTTGTTAATTGTTGTCGGGCAACATAGTATGCGTTTTTCTGAATCTTTAGAATCAAGAGTTGTTTCTGAGTTCCATGAAACTGTTAGAAATTGAAAACATTACCCAGTTGCTGGATTCGAATGAGATACATGAAACCGACGACGAAGCCGGCACAAAACGTGCTGCGGTAGCCACAATTCTGCGCAGGACTAACGAATTAACAGAGGCGCTGTTCATTCTTCGTGCAACCAAGGAAGGTGATCCCTGGTCAGGACAGATGGCGTTTCCTGGTGGGCACTATGAAGCACATGATCTTTCGCTAAGACGAACGGCGGAACGCGAAACGTTCGAAGAAATAGGACTCGACCTGGATAGTAGTGCAAGATACCTGGGGAAGATTGCTGACGTCCAGGCGAACCCTCGCGGTCGCGACTTTAATATGGTCGTGTCGCCGTTTGTCTACGTGTTAAATGATGCTAATCCCAAGATGGATCTGAACTTTGAGGTTGCTGATGTTTTGTGGGGTTCTCTCAATGACATGTATATGGGTGATAATGTGACAAGCCTGCGATTCGGTGCCCTTGGGCGAGAAGAGAAGTTCCCCGGGTACAGTGTAGGCAACCAGGTCGTCTGGGGCCTGACCCTTCGAATGTTGACTCATTTTTTCACGTTGCTTGATCCCGAGTGGCGTCCTAATTACGAGTAGCCTGCTTGCGGTTTTTTCTTGTCTGAATGGCACTTATCTAAGTACTCTTACGTCGTTCCGATCCCAGGTTTCTCTTTTTGTTTACTCGTTCCGCACATCCCTGTGCTCCACTTGTTCAGACAGTTTCGCGGCTCCGGTTGCTGCCTTCGCATGCTGCAGAACTATGTGAAAAGAGAACGCGAAAAGAGAAACCTGGGATCGTAACTGGTGACCTTGTCAAGCACAGGGCTGTTTGCTGTAACCTGGTCCCTAAGTGAGTGCTATTCCAATCCCACCCGGGTCTGGTTTGAAACGATCAAACCATCAGGTTTTCTCAGCGGATTGAAGATGGTTGCTGTAAACCCAGGTCAGAAATCGCTCAACACCATGTTTGACGTGTTCGCTTCTGATTGATGGAAACATATCGAAGGCATGTTGGCCGCCGGATATTTCAGCGTAAGCGACGGGGTTGTTGGAAGCCTGGCGTAGTTCATCAGCGAAAACTCTGGCTTCCTCAATAGGGACCAACGAGTCCTTGTCACCGTGGACGATGAGAAATGGGGGTGCATCTGCTGTCGTGCGAAATAGAGGTGACACCTGCTGATATTCATCCAGGTGATCATCTCGACTCAGTTTAAAAATTGACGATTCAAGAACACTCTTTAGACCATCATTTTTTTGCAGTTTTCGTGAATCGGTGAAATCGTAAACACCGTAAAACGGCACGGCACCCTGGACGGTCGTATCTTCACTTTCAAAGCCTGGCTGGAATTGGGAATCATTGGGTGTCAACGCTACAAGGGAACTCAGCTGGCCTCCAGCTGAACCACCCGTGACAACGATAAACTGAGGATTTCCACCATATTCCTCAATGTGATGTTTTACCCAGACCAGGCCTTGTTTGCAGTCAATGACCGGCTCTGGAAATGTTGCGGACGGGCAGAGACGATAGTCGATACTGGCACATATCCATCCTCGTAAAGCCATATGACTCATCAAGGGTATTGCCTGTCTCTCTTTGCTTCCCATTTTCTCGGTCCACGCACCGCCGTGAATCTGCAGCAGAACCGGACATTTACCGGGATTGTCTCGTGGCTTGTAGATATCCAGTTTCTGATTGTGGTCACCAAAGGGTATGTTCTTGATGACTTCAACACCAGGATCAATATTGTTGCGTGGATCCTTGATCTTCTCGTAGTTGGGAGCGGCAGGGAACTTGTCCCTGAATGAGGTGTTGATGTTAGAGCGATAATCGAATCCGAGGTCCGCCTGCAGGCCAGTTTCAATATTCTCCCTGGCGACCTCGCTTGAAAGGTAGAAATAAGCCATTGCAGACCAGCTGGTGATGCAGACCAGAAAGCCTAATCCACCTAGAAAGCCCGTCACTGAGCCGTTCCAGACGAACAGAAATACAATGATGACCTGCAAAATTATATGGTGCAGGGCAAGCTCGCCGATCAGCCATCCGGCCAGAAAACTGAATGTCGTCATGTGTAATGTGCGATAAACAGGGTGATAGAGGTTATAGGCCAACCAGCCGAACACAAGGGCCAGAAAGAAGAAGAATGTTGTCATATAGGGGCACTCGAGTGTTTAGTGATAGCGTCTTGTAATGAAGTGTGATCGCATTATTATCTCTTAATCACATAGGCTGAGAAAGCCGGCAATAACTAAAAAAAGCCGAATGCAGAAGTCTCGAATATACCTGGTGTTGGCACTTAACACGCCTGTATTTTGTGCCCTGGTACTTTTTATTTTGCCGGAAGTTGGCTTGACTGAAGGTCTGAAGGTTGGTGTTGGTATTGCTTGCCATGATTGTGCCGATAGTTATGGTAAACGTCACCATTAAGAAATTATGGGATGACAGCGAATCGACAGCTCTTGAACTAAAAGCAAAAGAAGAAGAACTTTCAGACCTCAAGACAAAATTAACTGAAGTGACGACGATGGATGAGCTTACGGGCTGCTCCAATAAACGGCATTTTCTTGATTTGCTGATTCAGCATAGCGCCATGAGCGAGCGCGGGGTGTATGAATTCACGGTCGCCGTCACCCAGGTCGATCAGTTTTCGAACATTATCGACACCCAGGGACTGGCCCGAGGCAATGTGGTCCTTCAGTTGTTTTCTCGTACCGTCAAAGCGGCTCTTCGTGAAGTGGATGTTATTGCTCGCCTTGAGACGGACAAATTCGGCCTGGTTCTGTCAGGTTGTGGTGAGGGGGATGCACTCATCATTATTAATCGAATTAGTCAGTTAATCAGTCAAATCCGGGACAACGACCAGGATGACATGAAGATCACAGTGTCAGGCGGTATCACCTGCTATCACGGTACTGAATCACCCGATGATCTGATTGATCATGCTAATCGGGCGTTGCAGTTTGCGGTTTATTGGGGCAGGGATCGCGTCGCCGGGTATAACTACACAGATCCAGGAACCGAATCCTAGTTTTCACTCCTGTTTTCCTAAAGATGATCTAAACGAATTCCGCAGCAAGGGCTTGTGGGTTCAGGATCTTTGGGTCAGCTGTGATCACTCAGAATCGCATCAGAGATTTTCTCCGCCAGCATGATGACAGGTGCATTGAGATTGCCGTTGGTAATTGCCGGAAAAACTGAGGCATCAACCACTCGCAAGCTATCGACGCCATGGACACGAGCAGTGGTGTCTACGACGGCAAGGTTGTCTTCGCCCATCTTACAGCTGCAGCTTGGGTGGTAGGCGCTTTCACTTTTTTGGCGAATGAATTCATTGAGCGCCTTGTCGGTTGAACACTCGGGTCCGGGTCTGATTTCTTTGCCTCGATAAGGATTAAATGCGTCCTGCAAGACAATTTCTCGTACCAGTCGAATACCTTTTCGCATTACATCCTGGTCTTCTGGTGTCGTATTGTAGTTAAACAGGATTCTTGGCGGCATTGTCGGATCCCTGGATTGCAGCGTGACTGAACCCCGACTGGTTGGTTTCATCGGTCCAACATGTGCCTGGAAACCGTGACCTTCAAATTTCTGCTTGCCGTCATAGTCCATGGCGACTGGCAAGAAGTGGAATTGCAGATCTGGGTACGCTGCGCGGTCATTGCTTCTCAGAAAAGCACCTGCCTCAAAATGATTAGTTGCACCGGGACCTGAGTTTGTCAGATACCATTGCAGGCCAATCAGTGGTTTGTTGTACCATTTAACCGCGGGATAAATCGAAACCGGCTGCCTGCACTCGTACTGAACGTATATCTCCAGGTGGTCCTGAAGATTTTGACCAACGCCTGGCAAGTCGCTGATAACGGGGATACCCAACCCGGTCAGGGTAGCGCCGTCACCGATACCGGATAACATAAGGAGCTGTGGTGAGTTGATGGCGCCACCACACAGGATAACTTCGCGTCTGGCCCGAATTGTCTGCAGTTGACCTGAAGACAGAAATTCCACACCTGCAGCCAGGTGATTCTCAATGACGATTCTTGTCACATGTGATTTCTTGAGGATTGAAAGGTTGCCCCGATTGGAAATGGGTTGCAGATAGCCTTGTGCAGCGGAAAATCTCTTTCCCGATCTGATGGTCTGATCGAAAACACCGAATCCTTCCTGCTGTTCTCCATTAATGTCTTCTGTAGA
>Ga0066826_10001966_pt1 | contig 10494 bp, 9 predicted proteins | sample ETNtaG_12_FD_65496 | JGI IMG/M metagenome (GOLD analysis project Ga0066826, IMG submission 65496) | Marine microbial and viral communities from oxygen minimum zone, Eastern Pacific Ocean - ETNP201306SV49 | ecosystem: Environmental > Aquatic > Marine > Oceanic | place: Pacific Ocean: Eastern... | reverse complement strand
ATCTATCTTTTGGAACCGTCTCGCCAATGCATGATCTTTTTCAAAGATGCCGCGATATTCTTGGTAAGTCGTCGAGCCAATACAGCGGAGCTGACCTGACGAAAGCAAAGGTTTAAGAAGGTTTGAGGCATCCATAACGCCACCGGATGCCGCTCCAGCTCCGATAATCGTATGGATCTCATCAATGAATAAGATCGATTTTTCATGCTCGACTAACTCAGCTATCAAACTTTTTAAACGCTTTTCAAAATCACCTCGATATTTTGTACCAGCTAAAAGTGATCCCATGTCCAGAGAGAACACTGTGCTACCAAGCATTGGCTCAGGGACATTTTCTTCAACGATTAGCTTAGCCAAACCTTCAGCGATGGCAGTCTTCCCGACACCCGATTCGCCGACCAACAGTGGGTTGTTCTTACGCCTACGAATGAGAATCTGGCTAACCCTCTCGATTTCAGCATCTCGCCCAATCAATGGGTCGATTAATCCCAAACGTGCCTGTTCATTTAAGTCTGTGGTAAATTGGCTCAGAAAACTCTGCTCCGCGGACTCTTCAGACTGGCCTGTCTGAGTTGTTTCGTCTTGGGTCTCACCAGTATTCTCGATGTGATCGGCATATTTCGAAATACCATGGGAAATGAAGTTCACCACGTCGATTCTGGCTACATCTTGCAGACGAAGTAAATAGACAGCCTGACTTTCCTGCTCACTAAAAATAGCTACTATTACATTCGCACCGATCACCTCACTATGATTTGCTGAGTTAACCTGAAATACAGCTCTTTGTAGCACCCGCTGAAATCCATGGGTAGGCTGTGTTTCTTGCTCAAGTTGCGCATCCGGAATCGTCGGCATCGTCGAATCAATAAACTCGCTGAGGTCTTCGCGCAAGGCATTGAGATCTGCTCCACAGGCCTTTAGCACCGATGATGCTGATGCATCGTCGAGCAACGCTAGCAAGAGGTGCTCAACTGTCATAAATTCGTGTCGCTTCTCACGGGCGTTCTTAAATGCCAAATTGAGGGTGACTTCAAGTTCTCTGCTTAACATCTCAATTAATCCTTATCGTCATTAGCCGGTTCTGCTTGACACATTAATGGGTGCTGATGGTCCTGAGCGTATTGGGTCACAATAGACGCTTTTGTCTCGGCTATATCTTCAGTATAGACGCCACACACACCTTTGCCTTCTGTATGTATCTTTAGCATGATTTGAGTCGCATTTTCCCGTGATTTATAGAAAAATTGCTCAATTAACTCAACCACAAACTCCATCGGAGTGTAGTCATCATTGAGAAGCACCACTTGGTATAGCCGCGGCTTTTTCAATTTTGGCGGCGCCTCTTGAGTTAGAGTGCCGTTGTCGTCCTGCCAGAAATCGTTGTTATTGTCGCTCATTAATACAGCCAGTTCGGAAGTCTCTTAAGTATATATGGTACACCACAATATGTTCGTCAAGTAAGAGTAAAAAACGCAAACCTATTACACTTAAATGCACAAATTACAAAATTTTATACGGAAGAATGTCGGAATCGTACCATTGATGAATGAAGGGCGACTAAAAAGAGTAAGTGATGGTGGCGCCGATCCTCAAATCATCATCAAAAAACACAAGTTGAGAGGGTATGTTCGCATTAATACCCACAAACTGAGCACCAACTTTCCAATGATCGTTTATGGTCATATCGGCGCTTAAGGACGCTAAAATCGAGTTGCCGTCTAAATCGCCTTGCATAGTTGCTGATAGCACGATGTCATCGTTTGACACTCTATTACTGAAGCGCAGCAACCATGAACCATAAACACCTTCATTAAGCAGCTCTTCCTCTGGCCTAAGGCCTTCTCTTTCATCCAACATCTTTTTAGCTTGTATTCCTAAGCTAATATTTTGCACGCTGGTTATGCCATATTCGAAACCAAAGGAAATTCCTATTTGATCTCGCTTTAAATTCACCGGAACATTTGTACTACCGTTAGTTATGAGGCTTGAATTATCAATTAGGATGCCATGACTAAATGCCACATCAAGATTTAATAATAGGTTCCCCACAGCTCGGTTAGCACTAAACCCAACCAATAAAAAGTCATTTTTAACTGGAATTGCTTCACCAAAGCCCGAACTTGGTAATTCATAGCGCAATTGATTTTCATGGAGATATGCTGCCATAAAAGCTATATCACTTGCCTCATATGACTTACGCCACTGGGTACCCGCTTCAAGCAATACATCGCCGCAGCGCTTATAGTCTCCAAATTCAAAAGGGGATTGGAAATAAAATGGCCCGCCTAATCGAGGTGCCGGATTGAATTCTGGGTATAAATTGATAAAACTAGACCAACTACTTTGCTCTTGAAAAATATCCCATACCAACATCCATTGATTAAGCCTTGCATCCTCTATGTCAATAATACTGAAATCGCGAAATTCGGTATGATTGATAACATCTAAAACTGAGTTTCCAATCGTCTCTCCCCAAACAACCGTTTGACGACCAAATTTGACGCTATGATCATCAAAGCTACGCTGCAAATAGAGCTCATTGACGCGATACTCAGCATTCACTTTGTTATCGCTGGCGTCATATTCATAATCCTCTTTCCAATACACACGGCCTTGCCAACTCCCCTGAAGCAACCATCCCGGAGAAAAAGCATTTTGATATCTCAAATTGACTCCCAAACGGTTATTTTCTATTCCTGAGTTTTTATTGATAATGACACCTGAAAGGGGCTCAACCGCGTGCCTACTGACCTGTCCAAAAAACTGCTGGCTCACTAAAACAGTGAAACCATCTCGCCAAGACTTAGTTAAAACCTCCGGTTCGTTGAAGGCATCCTCAAACAGATCGTCTTCAAAACTAAAATCGTCGAGAGTGTTCTGATCATTTGGTATTTCTGAGACAGCCTGCTGGCCAAGAGCACCTTGATGCAATAGCAGAATTCCTAAAACGTAAGTCCGTAAAGGCATGGAAATTTTAGTCACCTTTTTCTATTTGTGCTCTCAAGCGTTCTAGATTAGTTTCTCGATAAGCACTATCTGTCAGCGTTCGCTGAGTAAGAAAGTCATCTCTGATATCAAGATCTATATAAAGCTCTACCAAGGCCATATTTGAAAGGCGGTTAGATACCAAATTCATCATGGTGACAGACCTAGCCACCCAATTGTCATTAATCAGCTCAACGCGAGATGACATAGTCCGCTTAATCTCTTTGTCATATTTATCATACATCTCGGATCGCAACGCAACATAGCGCTCCTTATCGATGTAATGCACTGTTCTTGAGTAGCGGCTCTTTTTCGCCCTTTCAGCATTGGGAATAGCCTGAACTTTCCATACCTCACGACCTCGCTGATTGGTCTCTTCAAGCAATGTAATTTGGTATTCAGCAAGCTTGCCTGTGTCGGTATCCTCTGTCGTAAACTCCGAACCAAAAAGCGATGCAGGCTCAGTATCTTCATCTGAGTCTCCACCAGCGATCCGCTTAACCCTGCCAAGCGCAGACAGATACAACCACGTTTGATTGTCTCGCCCTGTCTCGTCATAGGCATAAGACAGCATCCCTATTCCTCTCTCTGCCGCAGGCTCGAGGGTAATACTCACACTTTTTGTGTCTTTATTGCCTTTGCCATGATTAACAGAGACCGACTCAAGTACTTTTACTCTGGGTTTTTCTGCACAGGTAATACGACCCTTATTGACACCAAATTTACAGCTTGAAAGCTTTAATCGTGTAAATGATGAATCATTCGTTGCGCGTTGCGCATCTTCCATCATTTGCATAATCTGCAAACCCGTCATCTCAGCCCCAATAGTAGGTGTATTAAAGGACAATATAGTCAAATAGAAGATTCCTAATATTCCTTTTAGCTTCACGCATTTACTCCTTGAAAATTAATCGAAGTGTCTGCCCCTGCAACACCAAAAGTGGGTTTGAACACGATAATAATGGCGGGGATTAAAAATAAGTCACAGAGTAAGGCAAAAAAGATTGATAGCGAGCCAAAAAACCCAACTTTAGCCATGCCTAAATAATCTGAAAAGCTTAAAACAGCGAAGCCAAGACCAATGATCATAGTGGTGAACATTACCGCTTGCCCAACCTCCCTAATCGCGCTCTCCAAGGCGACACTGACGCTTTTTGATTTACTTAACTCAACCCTGTAATGGGTCATAAAATGAATTGTGTCATCCACCGCGATACCCAAAATAACCGGTGCAATCAACAGTGTGTCCGTATCTAGAGGAATATTAAACAAACCCATGAGACCAAAGCCTAAAAACGCTGGGATTGCGTTGGGTATCATGCCCATTAAGCCGCCGCGCAAAGAACCAAGAGTAACGATCATGATTAGACTTATCAGCAATAGCGCTAGCGCAAACCCATTAAACTGGGAACGCGCTATTTCATCTGAGACTACCATTAGAGTAGCCATGGTCCCCGTCAGTACGATCTCCAAATCTGGATACTTTAGCTTTAGCGGGGAAAATCGCTCATCAATAATCTCGGCAACCTCCTCAAACATTTGCTGGTATCCATAAGAGCCCATACTCCTTGAGTTAACGCTAATATGAGACCGACTGTAATCATCAGAGACGACCCCTCTTCTATCCTCAGGATTAGCACTATTAAACAGATAAAGTAGCTGAGACACCGCTTGACTAGACTCTGGAATGCGATAATAGTCTTCATCATCATCATTCATTACCTGATTAGTCTTTTTAACGATATTAGCAAGAGATTGAGTACGACCAATGGTTTCAGGATATCGCTGCTCTAAAGTCCTCTGCAAGTCGTCCACCGCGACCAATAACTCAGCATCAAGCATGCCATCGATAACCTTGGTATCGATCATCACTTCCATATTTTGGGAGCCGGACATATTGTTATCTACCACATTTACCGCAACAGCCAGCGGGTGGTCGTCTTTAAACAGGCCAGCTATATTTGTGTCAATAAGGATCTTGCTAGCTCCGTAGCAACAGATAGCCAATATAAAAGCGAAGATAAGCAAAATAAACCTGGGGCGCCGCTCCACTATTAGGGGAACCTCTGCAAGGATCTCTTGCTGTGAATTAACAATCCAGTAGGTCAGTAATATTACTGAGTTAATGAACAAACCTAACAACAATCCAAGAGAGTAAAAAATCGTCCCGCCCGCAAACATTGCAATAATAGTTTTCACTCCGGGGTTCAGCTTATGCCATCCTGTCCCAAGTCGATCAGCGATACTGTCTTTTTCGGCTATTCCAGTAGGGTGCCAAATATCGAGAAGTATCGGCAGTAAAACAATAGTAAAGAAAAAGGCGAGCACTACCCCAAACGCGCACATGTAGGCAAAGACTCTAATGGGCTCAAGGTTCGACGTTGCTAACACTAATATGCCAGCCGCGGTGGTTAGTGTAGTGAGTAAAATTGCTAAGCCTACTTTTTCATAGGACTTGGTCAAAGCATTTCGATGCTCGATCCCTTGGCGCCTGAAGCTAAAGTAGGCACTCATTACATGGACGCAATCTGCGATACCCACTGAAAATATCAGCAGCACTGTTAGGCCTATCATACTGGATAGCTCTAAACCCAATAAAACAGTGAATCCCCAGCACCAAGCCACACTCAGAGCAATGGTTAGCAGCGGCCAGAATAGAGCACTTGCTGAGCGAAACAAAACCCAAAGTAGGATGGCAAAAATCAGCACCATCAGATACCCTAAAATAACCAACTGATCCAAGATTCCCTGCATTTGAGTCATCAATGATGGCTCCCCTACCGGGTAAAACTCAAACTGCTCGCCGTACTGGTCATACACTGCCGTTAGAGCATCGTTAAACGCGAAATAAACTCTCGGGTCCACGTCCTCAAACTCAACCTCTTGCACCACCGCTTGCTCATCAAACACGAGATCAAAATCGTCAAAACTAGTATCTAGCTCCACTCCCGTATCATTAATAGCCGACTCATATCCTTCAACTGGCACCGTGCCGAAATCCGTCTGTAGCAAAATGGCAGCAAAACTTCCATCCATCGCATAAAAACCAGACACATAATCTTTTTCGGCCAAAGCTCGGGTTTTAATCTCGTCTAACTCGCTCTGAGTCTCAGGTAGTTGCTTAGGTAAAATCCTACTTGAGGATAAAGTGTCATCGACGCTCGTCTGCACCAGCAGATTTGCTAGGGACTGGACCCGTCTGATATGCAGTAGTTGCTGTAGATCAACATCGGGAAAATCCTTTGGATCAAGATCTTGCCAATTCTCTAAGTCGTTTGTTAATTTCTGTAATTCGGTTAAGGACTCACGAGAAAACACATCGCCATCAGTTGGCTCATAAATAATGAAGACCGACCTGTCACTGCCAAATTGTCGTCTAAATTCCTCTAGGGCAAGCTGAGCAGGACTGTCCTCCTGCATAAACGACTCAGAGGAAAGGTTAAATACTGTAAGATTGACAATCGCAAACCCCATACCAATGGATACTGCAACTAATGTACACAATACTAATACTTTAAATCGGAGCACCGCACCGGGTGCCTGAGCAAACAGGTCAGTAAGCTTGAGAAGCAACTTTTCCATTAATAGACCTTTAAAATCGTGCTGTAGAGACAGTCAATATCAGCACAGTAAAAAATACCATCTTACAGAAGACCGCTATATTTTGCACAAACCAGAGCATAAACCATAAAGCGGTGTTGAATATGAACAAGGCCGGTATTTTATGGCCGTATGAAGTAGATATAGATTGTCTTTAGACGAGATTTCTTACTAGTCAGACAACGCAATTATTCCCACGATAATAAAAGTAGTTAACCCAGCTATACTTTCGAATGTTGGTCCAAAAATAAATATGCTGAATGCATTAACGCCAAGGCCTATTAGTATTATTAGTGTATAAATATCCAATAACTGCGCTCGCTCTGATTGGTTTAAAAGTAACTCTTTATTAATGAGTTGCAGGCATAAGACAGGTACCTCAGAGATTAGTTTCATCTGAGACCATCTATGGCCAAAGTAACTCCCCAAGCTCGGCCGCATCATACACGCGCATTTGTGAACAAATGGTAAACGGGGAAAATCAGAATCTACCGATAAGAACCATACCCGCTACAGAAATGATATCTGTAACCATTGGGATTTAGACTATTTATCCCCTGAGGAAATTGATAAGCGTCTTGAAGCTGGAGATATTGAAACAACCATCACTCGTATTAAAAAAGATCGGTAGCATCGTCTTTCCTTCCTTTAATGATGGGCCGTGATTAGTGCTATATATCATAGTCATTGATAAAGAATAGTAGCTGCATCAAAATTGTACCGACCAGCCCAATCAACGCTAATGCCCAAAGTGTCGAGGTATAACCAGAACGCTTAATAAGTATTGAAAAAACTACCGCGTAACCTATAAGACCTAAAACGTAAGTAAAACTTATAAACAGCTGCAAAAAATACAGACCAAATACAAACACCACTGCGGCTAGGAAGGTCATGTATACTGAAAATAATAGGGGTTGCTCAGTACTAAGACTTGCCAAGGATCGTCTCTGATATAACCGACGCGTGCTTACCAGAGCAAGTATTAGAAGGCTTATCATGATTTGGGATAGAACTATTAATTCCATGGCAAAAAGTCTACTAATCGTTGGTGCAGACGCTCAATAACTGAGGAATTATCCTTAGAATCAGGCGGTTCATTGAGTAATTGCACACCACTTAGATAACAAGCCACAACTTTTCTTTGATCCTCAATCATTCCCCCCATGGCACCAAATACTCGAACGGGATCTCCCACCTTAATTTCAACTGACCGGGGCATCACTGTGCCGTCGGGCATCTGTAATATGGGCGCATGAAAACTTTTAAATGTGCAAAGGTGATAATTAGCCAGCTCTGGCCGGATCGATTTCTGAGTCTCTCCGTCAGTTAACGGCATCTGAACATCCTTAGTTCCACTTCCTGACCATTCGCGGTTAGCGGCTCTTTCGCAAGCGTTATTAATTTCTTTAATACATTCCGTGTCATGCTTGGAAATCAAGATCGTGATTTTATAGCGATCATCTGATAAGGGCCCACCAATATCTGGCACATGAAGAAAACTAATGTGAGCGTGAACTGGCGGCGTAGTGATATGAACATAATCAATAGGCATGCTTTTAAGATAGCTTAATAATGATGTTGATGTGAGATTACGCCCTCGGGAAATGTTACCTCCCTCATTTTTTACTGCATATTAGTTAGTAAAACATGGCGTTCTTCAGTAGTCTGCGATAGCATAAAAGGCTATCTGATCTATTTGAAAAACTTCCGACATGTCATTTGAAAATGCTTACAAGCGAACCCGGTATATCGAAACTGCTCGTCATAAATTACAGCAGATTTATAGCTTGGGCGAGCAAAACCCGAGGCGTGAAAAGCATAGGGATCAACTGGAAGGTTATTTCAAAGCTGGCTTATTACTAGGAATTATCGAAGAGACTGATATCACAACTCTCGTCGACCAGGAACACCATCTAGCCTATGGAACATCTCTTGAAGATCGTCAAATGCAAGACAAACTTCCAGAACAAAAAACGAAACCTAATTGGGCAAAGTATGATCCACCGGCGTTCCAACGACGCAGTCTTGGTTAATCAAGACACGGGGTCGGTATAGAATTATTTTGACCACTCTACGATTCATTGTGCCCTGCTAAATTAATTGCCTGCTCACGAAGTAAAAACTTCTGCACTTTGCCCGTAGAGGTTTTAATAATTTCCTGAAACACAAAGTGACGAGGAACTTTAAAACTTGCCATATGTTGTTTACACCAGAGGATCATGTCCTCCGCCGATAACTTACTTGACTCTACAAGCTCAATAAACGCACATGGGGTCTCTCCCCACTTCTCATGAGGCATAGCTACGACAGCAGCTGCTAAAACATCAGAATGCTTATATAGGACATCTTCGATTTCAATGGATGAAATATTTTCACCACCAGAAATAATAATATCTTTGGAGCGGTCTTTAAGTTGGACATAACCGTCAGGATAGACGACACCTAGATCACCCGAATGAAACCAACCATCCTTAAACGCCTCATCAGTAGCCTGCTTGTTCTTTAAATAGCCTTTCATCACGACATTTCCGCGGAACATAACCTCGCCAAGGGTTTCACCATCCCTCGGAACCGGCTGCATAGTTTGCGGATCCAACACATCAAGCTCTTCCAGAGCATGATATCGAACCCCTTGCCGCGCCTTTAGCGTCGCTTTCTGGGCGCTAGGCAAAACATCCCACTCAGAATGCCAGTCATTAACGACCGCAGGGCCATAAACCTCGGTCAGGCCATAGAGATGAGTCACGTTAAAACCTGCTTCACCCATGCTCGCTAAAACAGCCTCAGGCGGCGGTGCAGCTGCAGTAAAGAAATCTACAGGCTTTGGCAGTCTCCGCTTTTCTTCATCAGACGCACTCAGAAGAGCAGTCATCACCACAGGTGCCCCACACAGCAGAGTCACCTCGTTGTCCGCCAGAGAGGCCCATATAGCGTCCGCTCTCACCTCTCTAAGGCAAACCTGGGTTCCGTTGACCGCAGCGATAGTCCAAGGGAAACACCAACCGTTGCAGTGAAACATTGGCAGAGTCCATAAATACACCGCATGTTTTGCAATCGACGCGGTAATAATGTTTCCCTGGGCGATTAAACAAGCGCCACGATGGTGGTATACAACCCCTTTCGGATCACCTGTGGTGCCAGAGGTGTAATTGAGCGCAATTGCATCCCATTCATCGTTAGGCATGAGCCATGCAAAATCTGGGTCACCAGACTCTACGAGAGCTTCGTAGTCATCGCTACCCAATCTCTCCCCGGCTTGCGGAAATACTGGGTCCGAATAATCAATCACAAAAGGCTCTGCTTTAGTCTTTTCAAGAGCAACATCAATTGTAGAAGAGAAGGCTGTATCAGTGATCAACACTTTACTTTCGCCATGCTCCAACTGAAAGGCAATCACGCTCGCATCCAAACGCGTATTAATGGCGTGCAGCACTGCGCCGCACATGGGTACTGCATAATGAGCTTCCAGCATTGGTGGGGTATTCGCCAACATCACAGAAACTGTATCTCCGCGGCCAATTCCTCTTGCAGCTAACACCGATGCAAACTGACGACAGCGTCGATAAAATTGAGCATAGGTAAGCTTGGTATTTCCATGTACCACTGCTATGTGGTCAGGAAATACGCTAGCGGCGCGCTCTAGGAATGGTAAGGGACTTAGAGGCTGGTGGTTAGCCTCGTTTTTGTCTAAGCCTACTTCATAGATGCTGGGCTTCATTGGTCTTGCCATTCAGGGGTACGTTTGCCCAAAAATGCGCCAATTCCCTCTTCTGCATCCCTAGTGAGCATGTTTTCGGTCATCACTTGCGATGTGTAGGCATAGGCCTCATTCAAGGGCATCTCTGCCTGCTCATAAAAAGCGCGCTTACCAATTGCAATGGTCATGGTGGATTTACTGGCGATTTTGAG
>Ga0066826_10001965_pt1 | contig 10495 bp, 13 predicted proteins | sample ETNtaG_12_FD_65496 | JGI IMG/M metagenome (GOLD analysis project Ga0066826, IMG submission 65496) | Marine microbial and viral communities from oxygen minimum zone, Eastern Pacific Ocean - ETNP201306SV49 | ecosystem: Environmental > Aquatic > Marine > Oceanic | place: Pacific Ocean: Eastern... | reverse complement strand
GGGTCAGTTATCTTGCCTTGGTACGAGGCTGGATCGACCCATGATGGATCACTAAAAGCAGGGTGACTGAAATCTACCAGTGCACCGATTTGCCCTTGTGTATCGCCAGAAGTTGGGCCGCCCTCTTGGTAAAATTGCTGAAATGCGGCTCTATCATGAGAAGCTCCGGGCTCAACAATCTTTGCTTCAACTTCATCAAATTCCATGAAATTATACATCTGCGTACTCATCAGCATTAATGCTATCATAAGCAGAGCTGAACCACTCTTCTTTCTTGTTTCGTGACTGTACCAAGTCTGTTTGTCATCCTTCATTTCGACCACCGAAGTAGCCTTGGACCTTCCCTTGACTTATCAACAGAACCCCTCGTGTGCGCGCGAGTGTATCACGAGAGCCTATGAGTATCACTTTCCGAGATTTGAAAATTATTTAAGAAAATATATGGCAATCTTCCCTACCTTGAATTGAAAAGAGTTGAGTGTTTCCGGACACCTGATGACTCCTATCAGGTGGGTTCTCCGTTCGAAGATTCATCGTGCCACTGTTACTCAGGCAGATCTTGATTATGTCGGCTCTGTTTCAATTGATGAAGACCTTCTTGATGCGGCTGGAATTGCAGAATGGGAGAAGGTTGCAATTCTAGATGTAACAAATGGAGCTAGGTTGGAAACCTATGCAATCAAGGCACCAAGAGGTTCAGGTGAAATTTGCATCAATGGAGCAGCGGCACATCTTGTCCACCCTGGAGATCTTGTAATTCTGCTAACTTTCCAAGGGATTGAAGATGGAGATATTGAGGGTCATGAGCCTATTATCGTACATGTTGATTCCAATAATCGAATTAGGGGGTGATTGTACGAATCCTATCGAATGTGAAATCCTCTGGACAGGCGATTCAGAGAGGGCGCAATCATTGCTCTCTGCGATAGCCCCAGATGACCCCGATTCTTTTGTGGCTGAGATTGTTCAAATCAGTGAAGGTGATGCGGAATTACAAATTGTCGTCAAAGGAGATTCTCTTCGCTCTGTACGGGCTACTGTCGATGATATTCTCACTTGTCTTGGAGCCGCGGAATCAACCTTGGATGCTGTCAGCGGTTCATGAGTGATCTAGCGGCCTTTCTGCCACTATCGACTGAGGCGTCACTTAGGGTGTGTGGAGTTAGTACATGAGTCCCTGCGAGGGCGATTCTATTGGTGATGTACAAACGACCATCAACGCGTTCATCCAACTTACTAGGATGAAGCATTACAGATTTAGTCGAACGACGTACTGCGACCATGTTTCTCCATCCCGAACAATGAAAATCTAAGAATTCCTTAATTGCATTCAGACCTTCTTCTCCATCGGCATTTAGGTTGACCGCATGTAGCAGAGTGCATTCATCTTCCGAGCCACGCAGAGGTAGTCTATCTGGTTTCGATTGATCTATTATGAGGACCCCTGACCTCTCATCAAAAAAGCCAGAATATGGCCGCATCGGTTTGCCTATCAAAGCCGCATCTAGCACAGCCACATGTTGTTCGGTACAGGCATCTAATTCAGAGGTTGGGAGGTTTGCAGATTCAAGTAATTTTGCGGCAGCTTTGGGAGGTATGGCTAGAACTAAACCATCACATTCAATTTCATCTGCATTTGTTATTACCGCTCGGACTTTGTTGTCACCATTGAGTAACAGTCCCTTCGCTTCTGATTCTAAAGCAAAACCAACACCCATTTCTTTGGCAGAGGTTATCAATCGGTCAATTAGACTGAACCATCCCCCTGTTGGAACTATTGCTCTCTCAGCAACATTTCCTGCATCGAGGCGCATAGATGAAAGGACATCTCTTGCATGTCTATTATCACACCCAATGCCAATGAGTTTTGTTGAATCCCAACGCTTGCCCAATACTCTAGGAGCACGAAGGCGGCGTTGTAACTGTTGGAAAGGCCCGCGCCTTCGCATCAAATGTAAACCAGAGTCTAGTATCCAATCACCTGAATCTTCTATCCGAACCCTACCTCCTAGAGTTTCATTCGATTCGATAACTAATACAGAGGCCCCATCTGCTGCTAATTGGATAGCAGCAGATAGTCCTGCTAGCCCACCTCCTACCACGACGGCTCGCATTCACATCATCGATAGGAGGGAGGCGAATGAGGTTTCGGATTATTCAAGGCAGAGCGCTGACCCCCTCCTATTGTGACAAGACTACCCCATGACCGCTCCGACCTCCTTTGGGGGGGAGGGGATTCAGGGTCTCCTACTGCGATGTTTGCAGATTCAATCGACCGTTGGGTCGATGCAATGGTGGCAGATGAACAAGGAGGAGGAGGTAGTGCTGAACACGATATTACCGCAGTAGTAATTGCTAAACAATCTGGAAGGATTTCTGGGCAATGCGCTGTAAAAAGATTGATTCAGAGGCATTTCAGAGATTGTAGACTATCTTGGTCGATTGAAGAAGGTGGAGTTGTCGAAGAAGGAAAGGAAGTTCTCATAGTGAGAGGGCCTGCTTCGGTAGTTCTACGATGTGAAAGAATAATGCTGAATTTACTAGGACGAATGTCGGGTATCGCAACTAATACTGCTGACTGGGTCTCTGCTTCTGAATCGATGGAGGTCGCCTGCACGCGCAAAACAGAATGGGGGTTATTGGACAAATGGGCGGTTCACACAGGAGGTGGCCTGACGCATAGGTTGAGTCGTGCTGATGCATTGATGATCAAAGAAAATGATCTGCCGGCATTAGCTCCTGGAATTAATGATGAAATTACTGCATTATCTCAAGTAATAACTGAGATTGATATGAATAAATTTGCCACATTTACTGTTATCGAAGTTCGAGACTCAAAGCAAGCCTTAGCTGCAGCAAGGACTTGGGCTAAGGTACAAATTGAAAGAGATAAATGTGAGAAAATCGTCTTGCTTCTAGATAATATTGGACCAGATGGATGTACTGAAGTCCACTCTCAATTAATGGCAGAAGGGCTTCGAGCTTGGTGTATACTTGAAGGGTCTGGGAGTGTAAAACGGACTCAATTAGACAAATGGGTAACAAGTGGCGTTGACCTAGTTTCTACAAGTGCGTTGAATAGAGGAGTAGATCCTCTTGACCTTTCTATGAGAGTGAGGAATGAGTGACATGGGTGAGATTCCAGATAGCCATCCTCGCAAGGCTTCTCTCGTGGCCAGAGAAAAGTTAGTTGAAGCAAGTAAACGAGGATTGTTGGCTGATTCTGCGATGATTGCTCATGGAAGAGGAGAAGCTTTCGATTATCTTCTGGGTGAAGAAACAAGTGACTCCGCTAAAGCTGCAATCAAGGAATGTGCTGCCCGACTTTTAGCAGCCAAGAGCCCGGTTATTTCGATGAATGGAAACACGACTGTGTTGGCAGGAAAGCAAGCTATTCTGGCCGCAGCAATCATTGGTTGTCCTATTGAAGTCAATATCTACTATCGTACGCCTGAGCGTATGGAGAAATTAATCACGGCGCTTGAATCAATGAAGGAAGAGATTGCATCAGAAAATGATGAGGATGCGAAGGCTTCGGTGATGGCTGTTGAAATTCTTGGATTAAGGGCTGATGGAAGAATAGAGGGGCTAGAAGGACCACGCTCAATATGTTCCAAAAGAGGTATAGAATCTGCAGATGTTGTGCTTGTCCCACTTGAGGATGGAGATAGATGTGAAGCTCTAGTAGCTCTTGGCAAACAAGTCCTTGTGATTGACCTCAATCCACTTTCACGTACTGCACGTACTGCCACAGTTACGATTGTGGACGAAGTCTCTAGGGCTATGGAAGTGATGAGAAATTCACTGCTTGAAAATCCAACTCCGGGCGATTGGGATAATCAACAAACTCTGCGTAATGCATTGGATGTAATGGCTGATGCATCCACTCGTATCTGAAGTTAGTAAGTTCAGGCTGTTGCGAATTGTTCGCGGAGCATTCTTTCACATCGTTCTGCTATGGCTTCACCTACATCGGAAGTTGAGGCATCTCCACCTAGATCATAAGTCACACAGCCATTTTCTTCAAAGTGTTCTTGGATTGCCATTTGCAATATATCAGCACAGACATCCAAATCATCATCATCGACCCTGTAAGCTAGGGCTTCGAACATCAACTGAACTGATTGGAGCATCGCGACTGGGTTGACTACATTCTTTCCAGCATACTTCGGAGCAGATCCGTGGACCGGTTCAAAGAGCATATGTTTAGGTCCTAGATTTGCACTTGCCGCCATACCCATGCCTCCTTGAAGCACGCTTGCTAAATCTGTGGCGATGTCGCCAAACATATTGGGTAAAACCACGACTTCGAGATCTTCTGGATTTCTAACCAACCACATTGTGAATGCATCAATGTACGCTTCCTTGGTTTCAATATCTGTATTCTCAGAAGCGATTTCGCGGAATATCTTGCGGAATAATTGGCAGCCACGAGTAACATTCGACTTATCGACACAAGTTACTGATTGAGGAATGCCCAATTTCCTCTGACGGTGTTGGGCCAAATCGAATGCAAACTTGATGACTCGCTCACTACCGCTACGTGAAATAGGCCGTGGGTCCCAAGCAACCTCACCCTCTAGACCGGGAAATTCATCGATAACAATGGGCTCATCCTTCTGACCTAATGCTCTCTGCTCCATTCGACGAAGGAGAGCGTGGTAAAGGCCCTCTGTGTTTTCTCTAACCATTACCATATCGACTAGTTCAGGAACCCATACTTGCTTGTGAACGCCGTGTACCTTGTGTTGGACTCCTGGATACAACTTGACGGGGCGGACATTGGCAAAGAGATTGAGTCCGGAACGTAAACCTAGGATTGTTTGGCCGCCCGCCATGTCTCCGTTAGGAAGGCGAGCTCCGGGCCACCCAATTGCACCGAGAAGGATTGCATCTGAATTATCTCTACAGTGTTCAAACGAGCCAGCAGGCCATTCTTCACCGGTTTCAAGATAGTGTTGACCTCCACATGGAATCTCTGTGATATCGAAACTGATTGGGCTGTGTTCTTCGAATACAGATAGTATCCTAAGGGCCTCAGCCATCACTTCTCTCCCTGTTCCATCGCCGGGCAAGACGGAGAGACGGTAGGCGGACATTGAGTTGGGCCAACTGTTCATCATTCATCAATACAACCCATCTAATCCTTCGGCCAAGAAAGGCGATGGGGACTATGGTGGATGCGATACTTGATAGACGGCCAACGAGAACATACTACCCATGGAACGCTCAGGAGAAGACGGACGGGAATCTCCGCGCATCGATGTGAAGACTTTGCCAGACTCTGTTGTGCGATTGTGGGAGACCATGCTTCGCTTAGATCCAAATTGGAAATTAGTAGATTGGTTAGATGAGCGAGCAAATGAAGAAATGGAACTGGTGGAATCTCATCTTGGCCGAGAGAAGATGCGCCTCGAACAAAGATTGCATCGGATTGAGACTCTAGTTAAGAGACTCAAAAGACAACGTGAAGTTACTAATCAATCTTTGATGATAGATCCGCTTCAGAAAAATCTCTTCGATGTATTTGATGGTCAATTTGAGAAGAAAGACATAGAACATAACCCGGAGCATATTGAAGCAAATGTGCCTGCGGTCGCGATGGGAATCATGGGAGACAATGATGACCCTATTCTTGCAATCGTTGCTGAGCATATTTTAGGTACTATTGAAATTGCAAGTATAGAGCGATCTGAGCCGGTACATTTTGATCAGTTAATCGCTGCACTGGGCTCCATTGGAATCACGGTTGAAGAAATTGATGAAGCCATTGGTTTTCTGCTTCAACGCGATGCGATAATTGAGATTGAGCAGGACATTTTTGGCCTTAATTAGCCTTGTTTTTTGCCATTATAGGAGGCTGAGAGCAACCGTTCCCTTCAAAGAAGGAACCCCTGTCGCACAGCCCGTCGATATCATGGTCAGCGACGCATCGGGATGGTATGCACGACTGGATAGGTCGTGTGAGGATAGAATTGAACAATTGAATTGCTGGCTCAATGCTTGGGAAGAGTCGATTAGACATAATATCCCAATAGCAGCGACTATGCCAAATGACTGGCCGACTCTTCCAGCTGGCCTTCTATCAAATCCAAGTGCCGTACTTGACCACATGCTTGCCCGTTATGATGCTGAGAATGATGGTCGATCACCAAGAGGAGCCTATGCGACTCCTGCCCGATTTGCCGATGCTATGCTGTCTGATGAATTAGGAGTTAGAGGCGATGGTGAAAATGTACCTATGCCTACTAATATCTCATTGGCAGCACTACCACCTGGCTTCCGTGCCTTCGCTGCACAGATTAATGAGGCTAACAACGAAGAAGGAGATGAGGAGGAGGATGAGGATGTCCTCAACAATCGCAAAACTCTCTCGGGAATCCCACTTCCATTTGCAGATCCTGCGGTAGGGGCTGGATTATTCCCAGAGCGCCTCCTAAAGGTACATTCTGAACGAGTAGATGGCTTGGGGCATGTGAAAATAAAGGAAGATACATTACGACTTTTGAATAGTCTTCAACTCCTTGATATTTCTGAAATCGCTGTCGGCTGTACCCGTAGAAGACTTCTGCTAGTGTTAGCAAAATCCGGTCTTGTAGAACTTGATGGACCGGGTGACCATGCTAAAATTGGAAGGAAAGATGCTGAAGTAATTTTAGAGTCTTGTGTTAGGCAGGGTGATGCATTACGTGGCAACTGGCCTTGGGATGAAAATCCAAGGCTACTGATATGTAATCCACCATGGTTGAGAATTAAAGATAGGTTCCGTGGTCACGAAGATGGGAGTCGGTTGCGAAAAGAGCTCTCTCGAGAATTGCGCAGTATTACCGAAAAAGATGGGCGATTGAGATTTAGCACCCTACTTGGAAATGTCAACCTCTATCGCCTATTCCTAGAACGATCATTGCAATTAGTTGAGGAAGGTGGTCGTGTACGCATGATTGTTCCTGATTCACTAATGAGAGAGAAAAGTAGCATTCCACTTCGTAAATTAATTGTGGAACAGAATGGTTGGGAATCTGCTTGGTCGTTCCCTGAAAATCAGAAAGTGTTCCCTGGTGTATCTCAGGGTGTTTTGGTGATTGGAGTAACTGTTGCCGGAGAAACAAAGAATCTCATTAGCTACGGGCCTCTAGAAAATAGCGATTTGTCAGCTGATGGGGGAATTTCTCCAAAGGCACCCAAATTAGAACTCGAACGAAATATTTGGTCTGTATGGACCGATAGGAATTGGGCTGTACCTAGGATGCCTCGTGCCGAGCACGAGCGCCGTAAGGTGCTAAATGCTATCAGCAATCTAGCTGATTTGCCTCGGTTATCTGAAGAGTACAATTGGCTAAACCCCGGTGGAGATCCAATTCGTGTTCGTGTAGGGGAAATTGACCAAACCACTTGGTCGGAAAATATTCGTGATTGGAATCCGCGTTCACGAGGAACTCCATTCATTCGTGGAATACATTTCAAACTTGAAGGAAATGATGTCACAATTAATCACCCTGGTTATAATTCCTCCATAAAAAGAGAAGCAATTGAACGATCTCAGGCAATGTGGAAAGGTCCAATCGGACCAAAAGGTGTCAGTAGAATTGCCTGCCAAGCTATCGTCAATGCACAACAAGACCGGCGTCTGCGCTGGGTTGTTGTACCGCCTGACTGTGTCTTGGGCAACTCGGTTAACTTCCTTGAATTACCAGAAGGGGTGTTAGATACTCTTGCTGAGCAACATGGTACTGTAGATCAAGGGCTACTTTGGTTGGCAGAACATCTCAACTCAGATGCATTGGACTTGTGGTCAAGAGCTTGGGCTGCTAACAATAATGTGAACAACTATGAAATTGAGAACTTGCCCTTCCCCCCTCCTATCAATGTCGCCACCGTTTCGGTTTAAGGTAGTGAAGCGGAAAACCATAGTTCGGTGTCAGGAAATTGGTTTCCGGCGAACGGAGTAAGTGACGCTTTTCGACCAAATTGATTATTACGGCTGCGTGTCGTACGTAAGGCGTACCGTCGCGTGTAGCATTAGGTCTGAGGTGATAATATCGGAATCCATCCAAAAATCGGCATTACTGGATTACCCAGATCAGGTAAGTCTGCGGTTCTAGAGAAAGTAATCGATATGGTCACTGAAGAGCGGAAACAAGAATTGCGTTCACGCAGTGGAGACGGCACTGGAAAACGTATAGTTGGAGGGATGAAAACTCGAACTATATTGGAAGATGGGCAACGTGTTGGTTTTGAGTGTGTAGACATAATTACTGGCGATAGTGCAGTAATGGCGCACCGCGATATAGATAGTAGAACACGGATTCTTGGTTTTGGGATTGCACCCGAGGCTCTCGATGAAATTGGAGTTGAGGCTATCAGTAGAACCATCGACGAGTGTGAAATTCTTGTAATCGATGAAATCGGCAAATATTCAGTGGAAAGTGAAGCTTTCGTAAAAGCGGTTCGAGACGGACTTGATGAAGACATGCCAACGATTCTCACTCTACACAAAAAGAGTCGGCATCCTCTTTTGCAAGACATTAGGCGACGAGATGATGCTCGTATCCTCGAGGTCACCCCTGTTAATCGGGCTCTATTGCCATACAAAATCCATAAATTAGTTAGGGAAACCTACTGAATCCTATCTCTCCGAGAGTTTCATGGATTACCCCCCACTCACGAGAGACATGGACACCCCCGCCGCTCGTTTAGAACGGGTTTTGGTTGGTGTGACCGTCACAATCCTTTTTCTAACAGCGCTTGCTTTGGGAGAAGGGCGTTTTGAAATTCTAGGATGTGCAGGTGATGTTTGTGCATCTGCAAGTGAAAGAACTCTAGTAATTCCAGCGATTGCTCTGCTATGTCTAACTATTCTATTGATTCTGAAATTATCTAAAGATAAAACTCACGGAGATGCGCTATTAGACCGTTGGTTCAGTAGAGAAGAAGAAGTTGTAATGCGTAAAAGACTCGAATTGGAGCGCTTTGAGTCGGCGGATGAGGGACTCGGCGGAAGATGGGCTGAATTAGAAAGAAAAGGCCTTGAAAAGCGCTATGGAGAAGAAGAGTGAACAATCGAAAACTTCACCCCTCTCCTAATACTCGCCGCCCCGATAACATGAGTGAAGTACCGGCCGAACTACTGTACACCGCTGAGCACGAGTGGATTAGAATTGAAGGAAATGAGGCTGTAGTTGGGGTAACTGACTTTGCTCAAGATGCGCTTACAGATGTGGTATGGGTTGAACTTCCAGAAGTAGGTTCTAATGTATCTGAAATGGAATCTTGTGGAAGTGTTGAATCGGTCAAGTCAGTTAGTGAAATCTTTGCTCCTATCGCTGGAGAAATTCTTGAAGCAAATGAAAGCCTAGAAGATGCTCCCGAACAAATTAATCAGGATCCATATGGTTCTGGTTGGATTTGGCGTATGTCAATAGGTGATGTTTCTCAAGTGGACGGGCTGATGGATGCCGCTGCATATAGCGCTCAACTTGGTGAGTGATGATGAACAAAACACTCCACATCTATGTGGACGGTTCCTGTGAAGAAAATAGGAATGTAACCGCAGCAACGCCTGCGGGCTGGGGTTTTGCTGTAGTAAGAGGTGATTCCGGACTTGGCCGTGGGCGTGGAGAAATAATTTTCGAATCGAGTGGGCCAGTAATCACGGACTCGGATGTATCTGGTTTTCTAGGGGCTGAAGTTGGCTCAAACAATACGGCTGAACTAAGTGCAATCGCTCATGCATTGCGTTGGATACTGGAATCGGGGGGAGAAAATGGAATTGTTGTTCGGGCCGATTCCCAATACGCATTGAATATTGCATCGGGAAATTGGAAAGCTAAGAAGAACAAAGCATTAGCACAGCGAATTCAGGCCTTATGGAATGAAGTTTCTGGGCTCTGTCAATTAAGTGGAGAACATGTTCGAGCACACAGGGGACATCGATGGAATGAGAGAGCGGATCACCTGGCTTTCCGAGCGATGTCTGGTGAAGATCCACTTCCTCTTCAATTTTGGAAACCGGGGAATCGCTAATCTGCTAGAAGGCCCGTGCTAAGCATCACATAGACTCCCGACAAGGAAATCAACAAACCAACTAACATTAACACTAATCCTGTTGGATTTGGAAGATATTCTTGCAAGGGATTACCTGACACCCATGCTAAAGCTATAGTGGCTAGGCCAAGAGCGAAAACTTTGGGAGAAGATTCCTTTGGAGTTTGCCATTGGTCTAACCAAGGAATCAGTCCCTTACGCTTGAATGTTAATCTATACCAGACCACATACCACATACACAATCCAGTCACTCCGATGATGCCTATTGAAAAGGACGGGGAATCCCAAGGGCCCGCCGGTGCGTATCCAATTACTAAGGCATCAAGAATGAGTAATGCACCGACTATTGCATGGACAGATGCATCCGGCGCCTTGTCTGCCATGTACTTGCGAGGACTCTATCCTGCTTGAAATCGCCGCAGAAGTGATGCGCAATAACCCACTCGGATGA
>Ga0066826_10001962_pt1 | contig 10503 bp, 10 predicted proteins | sample ETNtaG_12_FD_65496 | JGI IMG/M metagenome (GOLD analysis project Ga0066826, IMG submission 65496) | Marine microbial and viral communities from oxygen minimum zone, Eastern Pacific Ocean - ETNP201306SV49 | ecosystem: Environmental > Aquatic > Marine > Oceanic | place: Pacific Ocean: Eastern... | reverse complement strand
GGTGCGTCTAACTATTTGATTGGATCAAACTATATGTACTTGGCTGAAAGACCCATGGTCAATAATCCTATGGTCATTGGAGAATGGCCTTGGTACATACTTGGATTTGAATTTATTGGAATAGTTCACATCCTCCTTTTTTATTTTGGTTATCGTAGAATGAGACCATTACCATATTAGTTGATATCAACTAATAAAAGATATAAGGTCTATCATACAAGTGAACAACTTGAAGAAACAATTTCTACTTGATCCAGACATTACCTTTCTGAACCATGGGTCCTATGGCTCTTGTCCAATCCCTGTCTTTGAAGAATATCAAAGATGGCAGAGAATCTTAGAGAAACAACCTGTTCAGTTTATTACTGATGGGATGTGGGATGCCCTTAAGAATTCTAGAATAGCTTTGAGTGAATTTGTTGGTTGTGATGAGGGAGAGATCTTGTTTTTCCAGAACCCTACCTCGGCCATTGCCAATGTCATACACAGTTTGAGACTGAATATTGGTGATGAGGTATTGATGACAGACCATGAGTATGGTGCAATGATAAGAGCATGGAATATTTGGGGTAAAAAAAATGGTGTGGACATTATTCAGCAGAAAATTCCATTACCAATTCATTCTGAAGATGATTTTCTTGATGCTTTTTGGAAAGGTGTCACTGAAAGGACAAAGGTCATTTTCATTTCCCAGATCACAAGTCCAACAGCACTTATTTTTCCAATAAAACGTATCATTGATAGAGCGAACACTCAGGGGATAATGACCATTGTGGATGGTGCACATGTACCCGGCCATATTGACATTGATATTCATAAATTAGAGTGTGATTTTTTTACTGGAGCCATTCACAAATGGCTCTGTGGACCTAAGGGAAGTTCTTTCCTCTATGTGAAGGAAGTACACCATGATTGGATCAAACCGGTCATATATAGTTGGGGTAAAGATGGAGATGACCCGGGTCCATCAGAATTTCTCCAAGATTTTCAGTGGCAAGGGACAAGAGACATGTCATCCTTTTTGACCATCAAAAGATCAATCGATTTTTACCTTGACCATATTCATCCACTGCAAAAGGTTTGTCGTCAATTGAATCTTGAAATTTTCTCAGGATTTGAATCTGTGCTTGGTACAAGACCAATCTCAGATGGAGGTGACTGGGTCGGTCAGATGGTCTCACACCCATTACCATCAAATGCCCCTCGCAATATCAAAGATATACTTTGGAATGAATATAAAATTGAGATCCCTATTGTCGAATGGCAGGGAAATAATTACATACGATCATCTATTCAGGTCTATAATAATAAAAAGGACATAGATGTTTTAATGAATGCCTTGGTATCTATTTTATAAATTTGGTATGAGAATCTCATGAGATATCTTTTAATTCTACAACTTCTTTTTTCAATTGTTCAGGCGCAGCGCATACAATTGTTTACCCGAACAGATGATATTTTTACCTCTTCAAATCATTTTACATTAAAAAATAAAAAAGTGATCTTTTGGGAAGATGAGGTTGTGCTCATGACCGTTCCAATAAGAAATCTTGTAGAGGTTCGATATGCAGAGAAATCATATTCCTATGTTGGAACGCCGTGTATTTTTCTCGGATCCTTGATGCTAGCAGCAACTGCAGGCCTGGGTGCGGCAGGTCACTTGGAGGAATCATATGTCTCAGAAGAAGAATTACTAATTGGAGTTGGTGGGGGCATTGCTTTTTATTTAGTAGGGAAATTATTGAAGTTGGTAGGTGCACGTTTTGGAAGCGATATCATATACGAGGATTTTGATCGTTTGGATCGATCTACGAAGAACCTTGTTCTTGAGTCAATAAGTCTTGATATGCAGAAAAAGGAAAAACAAAGTGAGTTCATGTATGGTCCTGAGGGACGTAAGAGGGGTTTGAAATTCTCTTGGGAAGGTAAAAAACCTTGGAAGTCCAAATATAGGCCAAAAAGAAAGATCATTCGTTTCTCCTTCTTTTGATCGATCGAATGCAGTGTATCATTACTGCGCTGAAAGCAGAATCTGACCCTTTTATTCAATACCTTGGATTGAAGCGAGATAAGGCTTTTAACTTTCCATATTTCATAAATAATGATATAGGAATTGCTTTGATAGGAGTGGGGGTTGGCAGAAAAAATATCAGAGCACGCATCCATAAATTTTTCAGATCTTTTGATGATACGGTAATTCAGTTTATCAATATTGGTGTTGCCGGAGGGAAGAAGAACCAAACAAGAATAGGCCAGTTATTCTTGATCAATAAGATCATTGATGATTCAACGAATCAAACATACTATCCAGATATCCTCATTGATCACCCATTAATAGAAAACTCTATAACGACGGTACAAAGGGGGGTTTATGATGGCGGAGGTCAGTATGATTCTCTGGTGGACATGGAGGCTTCTGAAATATTTTCGGTTTGTTCGAAGATCGTTCCTATTCATAATATTGCGATCATCAAGCTAGTCTCGGATCATATGGAAACTCACGAATCAGAATTTGACCATGATATGATTTCTTCGTTGCTAATGGGGAAAATGGATAAGATCACCTACTTCATTGACAAATATAAATTACTTGGTAGGATAAATGGCCCAATACTATCTAAAACAGATATGGACTGGATAACGCATAATAAAGAACAATATCTATTGACAGTCACGCAGGTAAATCAGTTAATGAATACCGTAAAAAGTTATAGACTCCATAATTCAAGCATTTCATTGCCAGAGATCAATGCTAAAAGGCCAATGACAAAAGTAGACCAAAAAAATATCTTTAGGGCTATCCGTGAAAAACTTGAAACCTAATTTTTCTCACATCTATGTTGAGAAAGATGTAGTTGGATACCCGCTCACAGATCTGGCATTATCAAAATTCTCAAGTTCAAGCATTGTAATGATCGACCACTATAAAGATCTCTTCAATCGTCCTGGACAGGATTTCCAAGTTCAAAAATTGTCTATGAAATTAATATTGGCCAAAAAGAAAGAACCATACCTCTATCCTGCGTCCAATATTATTCAGGACTATGACACACCTAATGTCTTTTATAATACTCCCATATTGAATTGTATATATAATTGTGATTATTGTTATTTACAGGGAATGTATAATTCTGGGAATCTTGTGGTCTTTGTTAATGAGGATGACATGATGGATGCCATTGACAGGGAGGTGTCAGATCCTCGCGATCCATCCAGACCGACAGTTGTGTCCATATCTTACAATACAGATCTCTTGGCCATGGAGAACATATTACCTTTGTCACGTCGCTGGATCAATTATATTGATGGAAAAAGAGATACCATCCTTGAGATTCGTACAAAAAGTGCTCTCTTTGGTGCGATCAAGGACATAGAGCCCAGTGAAAATGTTATCTTATCTTGGACACTTTCTCCAGAACCCATATGTGCCAAATATGAGTCTACCGCACCACCATTAAAAAGTAGGGTCAATGCCATAAAGAGTGCACTGGATAGTGGATGGCAGGTCAGACTATGCTTCGATCCAATAATTTTGATAGATGACTGGTTTGAAATATATTCACTATTCCTAAAGAGATTGTTCCAAGAGATAAATGGCTCCCACCTGAGAGATGTTACACTTGGAGTATTTCGTATGAATAAAGACTATTTTAATAGGATACGTAAGCGTGAAACCCGATCTGATATCTATTTTTCGGATTATGCAATTGAGAATGGTATCGTAGTTGTTGATAGTGAAAAAAGGAGATCCTCTATGGAAACACTTGTAAATATTTTAACTGAATTCGTTCCCAAGGATAAAATTCTAGTTTGGAAGAAGTGATTTCATAATGATTAAATTTCACCAAAAATAAGGTCTGTTATCTTTTAAGCTGTATTTAACCTGATCTTATAAAAAGATAAAATAAAGAGCACTATATGACCCTAAAGGCAATCATCTATATAATATCAATCACTTTCATTGTTGGATCATTGGTACTTGCATTATGGTATAGAATGAATGAAGATGATGAATAAGGTAAATACTTGTTCCACTATGCTATTTCCAGCATTGAATGCAACCGATCACTCTAGTCAAACCAGTTTCATAAATATAAGTAATGATCACTTGTCAAGGGCCCAAAAGGTGTTTCTTGTTAAATAGAGTTCTTATTGCCTTGATACTGTCTTTTGTTCATGGTGCAGATCGTGATAAAAGCATGGTGCAGAGGTCTCAGATAACATTTGTAGGAACAAAATTCAATATTGTTCAAAATGGAGATACTCCCAATAGATACATTTGGCTCCATGGCGATGAGCAAACAGCGAGGATGGCATTGGAACATCATGTTGCCCTTTTCGGTGGAATCGCATTTTTTGTTCAGAGCGAGACAAGAGAGATACCCTTTGAGTCAACCATGATCGATCCAAATAGGGTCTTCTCTAGAAAGGGTGCCTATCATGCTTTAAGAAAATTCAAACCAGGTTGGCAGCCTGGAACCTTGAAGAGGGCATTGGATCTGATCGATAGAGAAAGGAGTGCCTTTCTTGACATTTTGATACCGAGTAAGAATGGTGTTTTGATATCAGTACATAATAATTTTCGTGGATATAATGTTTACAGAGAAAAGGATAAAAGTCAGCGGATATCGATCAAATCAGATCAAAATCCTCGTGATTTCATAATATGCACCAATAATGATGATTTTGAAAATCTCTCATTGGGGCCATATAATGTGGTTCTTCAAAATATATTGCCAGAGAAGGATGATGGCTCCCTGTCTTGGGAAGCCATAAGGCGAAATGTGAGATATTTGAATATTGAGACTAGGTTGGGATACCTCACACAACAGAAAAAAATGTTGTCATTCGTTGAAAGTACCTTGAATTAAGATGTTGATAGATCTTTTACAAAGATTGATACGGTGGATGCCTCTGGTGCTTCTTGTAATGCTATTCATGGTGGATCGTGATAATACTTTTCATAAGGTTGGATATATTGTTTTACTCTTGTCATACACCAGTATCTTGATCATTAGAGTTCTCTATGCCAAGGAGACCTGGCATCGAGAATTCAACACCAATGATCTTGGTCGAGATTCCAAGATCGAGAAAATGAGTGATTATCAAGATACCTTGGCCAACATAGATGATGCAGGTAAAGAATCAATCAAGTAAATATGATAGATCGATCGTAGAATACAGTAGCATTTTTTTGAACAGATCATTGAGTCTCAAATTACAAAGTTAATAATTATCAATAACGAGGAGTTGTTATGAAGCAAGTTGACATAAAAAGTTTTTTGATCGGAGTATTGGTAACAATGTTAGTATTTGTAACCATTGGCGCTGATGAAGCAGAGTTCAAAGATGGCGATTTGGGTGATATTGTGGTCAACTCCATCACGATAAGAGATGACGGGCATGGAGGTTTTATCACTGCATATAATCAAGATCAAAAGAGGACACTCTATCTAGGGACAGGTAAAGATGAGAATGGATATGTTCAGACCTATAATAAATATGAGGAGCCAACGGCGTATATTGGTTCTAATAGGGATATGGATGGAGTGATCGTTCTAAATGATAGATATGGGGCACTAGGATATACTCGTTCAGGTAAGAAATGAAGATAGGGGTTATTTTTGTTTTACTGTTATTGTATGCATTCATCAAAAATCGTGACAGATTGAAAAACTATAAATAGTTCACTATTGAGAATAAAAGATATGTGCAAAATAATTGCAAATAAATAAAATATATTTGCAAAAATTTAAGATTTAAGGTTAGGTTCCGACCTTGAAGAACAGGTTAATCTATTTTATAATAAATTTTGTATCACCATGGAGTTAAACTTTCTTGAGATTAAAATAAAAAATCATAATTAGATATGTCAAAAAAAATAAATATAGCTCTTTTTGGATTTGGCCGAATTGGTCGCAATCTTTTTCGGTTGGGATACAATAATCCTAACTATAATATTGTTGCAGTTAGTGACTTTGGTTCGGCAGAGGCACTTCATTATCTATTGGTGAGGGATTCGATTCATGGTTTTATGGATGATGCGGTAGTCCTTGATGGAAATCATTTGGTAGTAAAAGATCAACGGACGCGAGTAATCAGTGGTGGAGAGCCTGGCACCATTCCTTGGGATGCATATGATGTTGATGTTGTCATTGATGCGACAGGCCGTTTTCTTAAAAGAGATCAACTTGATGCGCACTTGAATTCAGGAGCAAAGAGAGTATTTATAAGTAGAAACGCGGAAGATCCTATAGATCGATATGTGATCCCTGGGGTTAACGATTCAAGCATTGATAGCTCCGATCAGATCGTATCTACGACCTCTTCAACAACTCAGGTACTGGCACTGATGGTAAAAATGTTGGATGAAAGTTTTGGTCTAAAGCGTGCAATGATGACCACTGTGCATGCCTATACAGCTGATCAGCCATTGGCGGATGCTGCAGGTGTGGATCTTAGACGCAGCCGTTCAGCGGTTGAGAATATCATTCCCAATAGTACTCTAGCTCCATCTATAGTAGAGGACCTCATGCCTCAGTTTACTGGAAAACTTGATGGAATTGCATTTAATGTACCTGTCCCAAATGGCTCGTGTGTTGACCTGACCACAGAGTTGAGTAATACTCCATCTGTTGAAGAGGCAAATGAAGCCATAAAGAAATATTCAGAATCATCCCTTCAGGGTATAGTTGGCTATACAGAAGACCCTATTGTCTCGAGTGATGTCATAGGCAGAGAAGAGACGATGGTCTATGATCAAAAAGCAACCATGATCACAAAGGACATGCTGCTAAAGACATTGTGCTGGTATGATAATGGTTGGGGATTTGCCAGTAGGATTTTAGATGTAGTGGATGCTTATGCCACTTTGGAGGAAAACTAGTGAAAGTAGCCATTAATGGATTTGGAAGAATTGGTCGATCTGTTTTTCGCATTCTCAATAGTAGGGAAGATGTGGATGTTGTTGCCATCAATGACATCTTTGATAAAGGAGCCCTAACCTATCTATTGAAATATGATACTGTCATGGGTCGATTTCCTGAAAAGGTGACTCTAGAGGGAGACATATTAACAACTGAAAGCCAGGCCGTAAAATTGGTCGCAGAGCGTGACCCATCAAGTTTGCCTTGGGGGGAATTAGGAGTGGATATCGTGATCGAATCCACAGGCATATTTCGTCAACGTAAACAACTTGAGGAACATCTTTCTGCAGGAGCAAAACGTGTGGTGCTCACTGTTCCATCTAAAGATGAGATAGACTATACGGTCGTTCTTGGTGTCAATCATGATGGGCTGCTTCCTGAGCACAAGATCGTTTCCAATGCATCTTGTACAACCAACTGCCTAGCTCCAATGGCAAAGGTATTAAATGATTCATTTGGCATAGAGATGGGTGTGATCAATACCATCCATGCATATACCAATGACCAAAGACTTGCAGATGTGCCTCACTCAGACTGGAGAAGAAGCAGAGCCGCCGCAGAGAATGTGATTCCTACAACAACTGGTGCAGCCAGGGCGGTAGGCAAGGTGCTTCCAGAATTAAATGGAAAATTAGATGGGATTGCAATGAGGGTTCCCGTTCCAGATGGATCTGTCGTTGATCTTAATGTAAGACTTGAAAAAGATGTATCAATAGACGAGGTCAATGACGCTGTCAGATCAGCAGCAGACTCTGGACCCTTACAGAACATATTGCACTATTCAACGCTGCCAGTGGTCTCAACAGATATCATTGGAAACCCTCACTCTTCAATATTTGATGCGCCCTTTACAAGAGTGATAGAAGGGAACTTTGTTAAGACCCTCAATTGGTATGACAATGAATGGGGTTATTCCAATAGAGTTGTAGATCTATTGGGTGTGCTACACGCTCTAGACTAGCCTTTTAATTCTAATATATTCCTGTAATGATCCAATACATGCGGGTTGCTCAAAGCATCGCTATTGGTGACCTCTTCCCCGTCAATTATCTTTTTGACAGCGACCTCAACCTTTTTCCCATTGATGGTGTATGGAATTCCTTTTGTCTTGATTATCTTATTGGGTACATGTCTTGGTGAGCATTGGGTCTTGATCTGATATTTAATGTCATTAATCGTATCCTCATCCAGAGACATGTCATCCTTCAACATGACAAATAATATCACTCTTTGATCTCCATCCCAGTCTTGACCGATCACTAGGCTATCCTCTACGTTCTCCATTGATTCAACGACGCTATATATCTCAGAGGTACCAATCCTAATTCCTCCTGGGTTCAGTGTTGCATCACTCCTACCAAAAATCTTTAGACCACCATCGGAAGAGATTCTTATAAAATCACCATGGTGCCAGATTCCGGGATACTTTAGAAAGTATGCATGTTGATATTTATCTCCATTTTTATCATTCCAAAAATATATAGGCATGGATGGAAAAGCCGAAATACAGACAAGCTCTCCTTTTTCATCAAGGACAGGCTTACCTTCCGGATCATAGGAGTGAACATCCATTCCAAGACCTCGACATTGGAGCTCTCCCTTTTTGATAGCTAGGGTGGGACTACCCAATGCAAAGCAGGAGATAATGTCTGTTCCTCCCGATATCGATGCAAGGTGTACATCTTTTTTGACATGGTCATAGACGTAGTCGAAACTCTCTTCAAGGAGTGGTGACCCAGTCGATAGGATCATACGTAATTTTGAAAGGTCTGCAAATTCTGATGGTCGTATCCCTTCTTCTTTGCATGCATCAATGTATTTTGCACTCGTACCAAATATTGACATTTCCAATTCATCTGCGAGTTCCCACATTTTCTTGCCACTGGGATAGAAGGGAGAGCCATCGAACAAAACAATTGTCGATCCAATGGAGAGTGAGGAGATCAACCAGTTCCACATCATCCATCCGCAAGTTGTAAAATAAAAAATGGTATCATTCCTTGTCAAATCACAGTGGAATTGCAATTCTTTCATATGTTGCAAGAGAGTTCCTCCTGCTGAATGGACTATTGATTTTGGAAGCCCAGTTGTTCCTGACGAATACATAATATATAGAGGGTGTTCAAAGGGTAATTGCTCAAATTGCAAGGGGTCTGATTCACAGTCCAAGAGTAGATCATATTCAACGCTATCCTTAATGGAATTTGATTTAATTGATCTCTCATCATCTATGATAATTACCTTCTCAACTGTTGGTAATTTTTCAAGGATACTGTTTAGTTTTTTAATTGAATCAAAATATTTTCCGTTATACTGATAACCTTGAGCAGCAAATATTACCTTTGGCTCTATTTGAACAAACCTATCTAGGACTCCCTTTATGCCAAAGTCAGGCGATGATGAACTCCATATGGCTCCTATCGAACTTGTAGCCAGCATGGCGGTGACTGCCTCTGGGATGTTTGGCATGAATCCTACCACCCTGTCACCCTTACAGACTCCTAATTCTCTCAATGAATGTGAGAGTTTTTCTACTTCTTTAAAGAGATCATAATAGGAGATCTCTCTAACTGGTTTACCTTCAGACTTAAATTTTATCGCAATATGATCATCGCGAAACCGAAGTAGATTTTCAGCGTAATTTAATTTTGTATCTTTGAACCATTCTGCGCCTGGCATGGCCTTTGTGTCATTGACAATGCTAGAATAGGGGTGGGAGTGAATAATCTCACAGTATTTCCATACCTCTTCCCAAAAATCAGGGATATTTCGTACGGACCAAAGATGTAAATCCTCATATCCATCAATGTCTTGATCATATCTTTCATTGATCAATTGGGTCAGTTTGGCCATCTTTGTTTTTTCAGGAGATTTTGGTCTCCAGAGAATATCTTTCATCATGTTACTCATTTAATGATCAGAATGATTAAGGTGGTCATGTATGGCCTCATATAAATTCTTATAATATGACCTACGATCCATAAAGTTATAAATGTTTGGTATGCGTTTCTCTAAGTTTTTACGATTCTCGATCAGATGAATCTGCACCTTCTTATTGCCAAATCCATTGATACTCGCGTGTCCCCCCCACATAGGATTAAGTTCAATGAAGACGGGTCTATCATTGACCAAGAAGAATTCAATTGCACCAAGATTACAGCCCAGTACCCTAACAGCACTTAGCACTTTATGTTCTATCGAAACCATTCTTTTACATAACCCTTCATTCAAGGAGATGAAACGATCAATGTCCTTGTCATCCATGTCCACATTATGGAACACAGCTTTCTTGCTGGTGACAGCATAGAATGAAAGTACTTTTCCAAAAAGGACGTGGACTCGATAAAGGTCTTGGTATTCAGAGCCATTGCCCGAGTCAATGAATTGGACTGCCATGACCCTAGTGGAGGACCTGAGTTTCTGTTGCTCTACACATCTCAAGATGAGAGTATTTAAGGCATGGCCTATCTCATTTTTCGTGGAGTCTGATGTCAGTATATGAATCCCCAGGCTTGCGGTCTCATTATTGGTCCGTAGAAATATTGATCTATGGTCATTTATGAATTTTGAAATGGTC
>Ga0066826_10001960_pt1 | contig 10507 bp, 3 predicted proteins | sample ETNtaG_12_FD_65496 | JGI IMG/M metagenome (GOLD analysis project Ga0066826, IMG submission 65496) | Marine microbial and viral communities from oxygen minimum zone, Eastern Pacific Ocean - ETNP201306SV49 | ecosystem: Environmental > Aquatic > Marine > Oceanic | place: Pacific Ocean: Eastern... | reverse complement strand
TGGACATCACCCTTGTGATGTTGTGGGATGGGATGGATACTATTACCCATATGCATTCAGTATTCATGATTTTGAACCAATTGTAGGAAGAATTCATGAACCTCCACCTGTTCATCAAACATTCTCCGCTGATCGATTTGTTGTTTGCTCTTTCTGTCCACGGCCTTTTGACTTCGATAAAGAAGCTATACCAGCCCCTTACAATCACGCGAACATAATGTCTGATGAAGTTATTTATTATGATTCAAAAGAATTCATGTCAAGGAAAGGAATTGAATTTGGATCTATGACGCTTCACCCAGATGGGCTTACACATGGACCTCATCCTGGAAAATACGAAGAATCTATCGGTGCAAAATGGACTGATGAAGTAGCTGTTATGGTTGATACATTTTATCCTCTGAAAGTAGCCAAAAATGCATTAAACACTGAAGATCCAAACTACACCAAGTCATGGATAGATGGTGACAGTTACAAGGATACTTTAGGCGATTAATTTGATGAAAGAAAGTCTACGAACTTTCATGGATGGGCTAATTGATTATGCAGGACTTTTTCCTCCGGCTAAATTACCACTTAACGAAGCTATTGATGAATATATATTACATCTCAAAGGCGAAAATTCATGGATCTTAGGTAGATTCATTATACCTATCTCACAATTTAATGATTTAGAAGAGTTTTTACCTCTTTTTGAGAATATTGAGCCATTAAAGCTGTCTGTTTTAGGTGGCGGTGGAAATTCTGACGATGAGTATTTAAATAATATTAAGCAAAATATAGCTGATATTAATGATTTTAGAGAAAAACATGCCGGGAAAATTGAAATTGATGTTATTGAATGTAAATTAGCAACAAATACACCATCAAAAGACATAATGCAAAAAGCTACAGACCTATTGAATCAAAATAATCTTAAACATTATCATGAATTTGCTGAATTGCCATATGTTGGAATCGATTATTCAACAGAATTGGATGAAACTAGTTGGGATTCTGTAGTAGTGCCAACTGTTGCTATGATTTCTGAAATGAAAAATGCTGGCATAAAACTGAGATGTGGAGGGATTGTCAAAGATGCATTTCCAAGTGTTGAAAAAGTAGCTGCAATGATTCAAACATGTTCACTCAACAAAATTCCAATGAAGTTCACTGCTGGACTTCATCATCCACTACGTCATTTTGAAGAACAATATGATTGTGATATGCACGGATTTGTTAATGTATTTGGAGCTGGAATTCTAGCTTCAAATTTTGAACAACCACAGCATTCTCAAGAGAAATATCGTATGTTTATTCTTCTTTCACATATGATTGATGATAATAACTCCGACAATTTCAATTTTGATGAATCAAAACTTACGTGGAAAGTTGGGGATGATCGAGATACTCGTTTTGAAATAGATACTGAAAAGATAAAAAAAGCTCGTGGAAATAGAGCAATCTCATACGGCAGTTGCTCTTTTGAAGAGCCCATTGATGACTTGAAACAACTAGGATGGATGTAATGGACGAAACACACGATTCAAAATTAAAATCATGGATAGATGTCGATAAAAATTCTGATTTTCCTATTCAGAATATTCCGTTTGGAATATACTCACCAAAAGAAGGAGGCGACCTCCACGTTGCAACTGCAATTGGAGATTATCTAATTGATTTAGCTTACTTGGACGATGCAGGATTTTTCATTGATACTGAAATTGAAGAAACTGAAGTTTTCCATGAACCTACTTTGAATGCCTTTATGTCATTGGGACAAAAGGCTTGGAAAGAAGCTAGACTCGCAATAAGCAGATTATTGAGAGAAGATAATACTAGTTTCAAAGATAATAATGAATTGAAAGAAATGGCACTAATTCCTATGTCTGAAGTAAGAATGGAAATGCCAGTTGATATTGGAGATTATACTGACTTCTATTCTTCTCGTGAACACGCAACAAATGTAGGTACTATGTTCAGAGGACCTGATGCAGCACTCATGCCAAATTGGTTACATTTACCAGTAGGATATCACGGGCGAGCTTCTTCAGTTGTTCTAAGCGGAACTGATATTGTCAGACCAAAGGGTCAAACGAAAGCACCTGATGCCGAAAAACCAAGTTTTGGTGATTGTAATAGAATGGATTTTGAACTTGAAATGGGAGTCTTAATTGGTTCAGGAAATATATTGAGTGAACCTATTGCTGTCGATGATGCTAAGGATCATGTCTTTGGATTTACTCTCGTTAATGACTGGTCTGCAAGAGATATTCAAACCTGGGAATATATTCCGTTAGGGCCTTTCCTTGCAAAAAACTTTGCAACCAGTATTTCTCCATGGATTATTACAATGGAGGCTCTTGAACCATTCAAGTGTAAGAGCCCTGAACAAGATCCAAAGCCGTTTGATTATCTAAATAACAAAAAAGATTGTAATTATGATATAAATTTAGAAATACATTTACAAGCTAAAAACATGTCTGAATCGCATATCATATCAAAAACTAACTACAACTATTTGTATTGGAATATGGCACAGCAAATAGCTCATCATACTATTACAGGATGTAATCTTAGAACTGGAGATTTATTAGCAAGTGGAACTATTTCTGGGCCTGAAAAAGATAATAGAGGATCTATGCTTGAATTATCCTGGAATGGTAAAGAACCAATCAGTCTTCCAAATGGTGAAAAAAGGACCTTTTTGGAAGATGGTGATGTCGTAACTCTAAAAGGCTGGTGTGAAGGAAAAGGATACAGAATTGGTTTTGGTGATTGTGAAGGAACTATTCTACCCTTATCTTAGCACGATTTTTAGAGTAGACCTTATATAACCATCCGAGTGGCGCGCAGTCCGTCTTTGTTTAGAAAGACCGGAAGGACACAACATCAATGGCAAGACAAACGCGCCGAAAGCGTGACTCCAAGTCAAAAAATCGCTTTCGTACTCGATTAGCAGCTACCTCCTCTTCTGATAGAGGAATCTCTAGCGGAAAAGATAGTAAATTAGGATTAAAATCTACTAAAACAAGTCAAGTTAATTGGGCAACTGTCTTAGCTTTAGTTGCGATTTTTATTTTCTCACTTTACATTAGAACGGCATGGACAATAGAGCCTGCTACTGAAGATGGATTCCAACTTACAGGTGGTAGTGACCCTTACTATCACAAACGTGTAGTTGATTATGTTGCTGAAAATGGAGAACATTTGGAAAGAGATCCAATGTTGAATTATCCATATGGTGCAAATAACAACAGACCGCCCTTATTTGATTGGTCAATTGCAATCATTGGTTTAGCGCTTTCACCTTTCTTTTCATCATCTGAAGAATCTGTATGGTGGGCAATGGAAGTATTACCTGCAATTTATGGTGCGTTAATAATTTTCCCAGTTTATGCTATTGGTAAATCTCAATTTGGTAAAGAAGCTGGATTTATTGGGGCGTTTTTAATCGGAGTTAATTCAGGTCACGTAAGTCATTCTAGTTTAGCTCTAGCTGACCACGATTCGTATATTATTCTGTTTACAACAACTGCATATTTCTTTTTCATGAAATCTCTGACTGTTTCTAATGATAAAAAATGGGTTTCAAATTGGACTAATTTTGAGGAAATCAAGAAAGGATTTACTAATTTTATAATTTCTGAAAAACGAGCTATAGGTTATGCAGGACTGACTGGTATTACAATCACTATGATTTCCATGAGTTGGAAAGGTTTCCCTTACATCATGGCGATTATCGCAATCTATCTTGGATTCCAGATGTTAATCAATGCTTTCCGAAGAATTGATAGTCTAACTACGGCAGTTCTTGGATTTATTGCATTAGCAATGCCCGTTATTCTTTCGTATCCTTACTATAACACAATGGGATTTGTTAATACTTGGTGGGAAGCACCTGCTTATATTTTACTTGGATATGTTTTGTTTTCACTTCTAATGGTAACTACCAGAGACCTTCCATGGCTTTTAGTTATTGGATCATCGATAGGAATTGCTTTTGTATTTTATTTACTACTTACTTATGTTTTTACCGATCTTGGATTCTTATTATTCAGCGGTCAGGGATACTTCGTAAGAACTAAACTATTCAATACAATTGCTGAGGCTCAAGCTCCTGAATTTTCAGATTTCGTATTCGCATTCGGACCTGTTTCAATATGGTTAGCTCTATTTGGTGTAATATGGATGGCTTATCAATTATTCAATCAAAGTATCTGGAAGAAAGATTACTTGTTTGTTATGATTTGGGCTGTTGTTTCAATCTATATGGCTCAATCTGCGGTTCGTTTTATTTTCAATGCAACGCCGGTTGTTTCACTAATTAGTGGCTGGATAACGTGGCTGATAATTGATTGGGCAAATTTTCCCTCAGTACTTGCTACATGGAAATCTGCTTGGGGCAAACGTGGAGGAACATTCCTTAGCTTATCTATTCTTTCATTATGTATTGGATTTTGGTTATTCTTTACTGTTAGTGTTTTAATTGGAATACTTGCTGCAATTATTCTCATTGCATTAGTAATGGTAATTGGGCACATGGATGCTCAAGATGATGATCAATATCGATTCCGTGATAGAATTAGTGGATTAAGAAAAGGTATGGAACTAAAAAGAATGCTTGTAGTTCTTTTTGTTGGATTATTCATTTTCCTACCAAATACTTTCTATGGTTATGATGCAGGCGTTCCTTTCGAGAATAAAAAAGACCACGATGTTAATATTTATAATTTCTTAAGTTATGATTTCTTTAGACCTGGTGAATTCGATTATAGTGAACGTACAAACACTACTATGTATCCTCAAGGAGTAAATTCCCAAGGGTATGTTGAAGGAATGTACAATACTACCAATAACCAACTCTGGTATATGGGAAATACAGGACCTTCATTTCCTCAAGACTACTGGATAGAGGGATTAGAATGGTTAGCTGAACAAGATACTAATCTAGCTCCTGAAGAAAGGCCTGGATTTATGTCATGGTGGGATTACGGATTCTGGGCAATTGACATTGGAGAACATCCAACTGTTGCAGATAATTTCCAATTTGGATATCAAATTGCTGGTAATTTCATTGCTTCACAATCTGAAGATGAAGCTATGGCACTTCTACTTTACAGACTTTTAGAACCTGAAGTTGATCGTGATACTGATAAATTTAATAATGAAGTTAGAACTGAATTACTAAACTACTATTCTGAAGAAAATGTTACTGATTTCGAGCATATTGTCTCAAATCCTGAAGATTACATTCCAAAGAAAGCTGATGGAACTGACCAAGAAGTTCATAAGAAAAATGCAGCTATAAGAGCTGGAAAACCAATCTTAATGACTTTAGAAAAAGACGACCTTTCTGATCTTATTTGGGAAATTGAACAAATTACTGGAAATTCAATTCGTTATTTTGCAGCCGATACTAGATTAATGCCTTATTCGGCAACTAATACAGGAATTATGTATGCTCCTGTTACTTTGGCTGATTATGATATTAGTAATTTTATTGAAGTTCAAGCTGTATTATCTAATGGCCAAACAGTTCCATTTGATGATGCCATTAGTTTATTGGAAGCTGATCCAAACCTTCAAGTTACTGATCAAAAACTAGTTTACAAAGAAAAATTCCTAAACTCAATGTTCTTTAGATCTTTCATAGGATGGTCAGGGCCAGATATCGGAAGACCTGCTGAAGATGGAATCCCTAGTATCTCTGGAACAATTGGACAAGATCAATCACTTCCGCCATTACCTGGATGGAATTTAACTCATTTCAAGTTAGTCCAAATTAATTCAGGATTAAGAATTTTAAAATATTATGATGGTGCTACATTATACGGAACTGTAGCCACTCCTGATGGATCGCCTATTGCTAATGCAAATGTAACTGTCTCTGACGAATACAATGTACCGCATGGTAGAGCAACTACTAATGAAAAAGGAGAATATAGTGTAATAGCTCCTGCTGGAAACTTAACTTTAGCTGTTTCAATAGGAAACTTTGAAACGGATATTGAAAGAGTTAAACTTGTATCTAACAATATATTAGTACAAAAAGACAACATAATTGTTTCCGAAGAACAAGCAATGAGGCAAACTGCTTCAGATATTAAAATAGATTTAGAAGTAGAAGCTTCTTCGGTTTCAGGAAGACTATTCTGGGATATTAACAATGATAATGTGTTTGATTCAAACGATGAAACGATTCCTTTGACTCCAGTAACTGCAACCAATATGCGCTCAAACGAAGTTAAAGTGGTTAATACTGATGCAAATGGAAATTATGAATTATTAGGTCTAGCACCTGGTGAATATGAAATTACAACTGTAATTAATGGACATGATGTAGAATTAGCATCTTACATTGGTAAAGCTGCTTTAATGGAAAATCAACATATACCCTCACAAGGAAACCAAGGGCCTGGAGCATTAGAATCTGGTAAGATATGGGGTAGACTCACTGTAGGTAATGTAGATCCAGAAATGGTAACTATCTCATTATACGATGAAACTAACAAAAGTGTTACAGAAACATCTTTCCTAAATACCAATTATTTTAGTTCAGCTTGTGCTGGTGAAAATGCAGCTACATCTATTTCTTATTGTTTTGATAAGTTATTGCCTGGAAATTATACAATGCGTTTTGAATCTGATTCAACGTATACTGGATGGACAAATAATACAAAACAGGTAGAACTTGGTCAAGGAAATTCAAAAAGTTTCAATGCTACTTTATTGGATGGATTCAGAGTAGAAGGAACATTAACTCACAATAATGAAGCAATTGGTGGTGAACAAATTTCCTTTAGAAACTTGAATGGACTTTTCAGTGATAATGTTTTTACAACAGATAATGGATATTTTGCAACTGTTCTTACTTCAGGTACCTACAATGTTTATACTACACATAATCAAGAAGGAACTGTCCTAGCATATCTAAACCGAATTGACAGCGATACTTACACTACGCCAATTGATGCAGCTATGGGACCGGGACACACTATTGAGGGTACATTGTTCAATGATTTGGGTGGAGATGGAGAATTTAACAAAGAAAGTGGAGATATGGCCTATCCACAAATGTTACTAAGAATTGAATCTGAAAGTGGATCAATATCAACAATGACTACTTTTGATGGAATATATGAAGTTATTTTGCCTGATGGAAATTACAATGCATATTCTGTAGTAGGTGTCGATGAAGCTCAAAAATTAGTAAGTTTATCTAGTTTCCAAGTCGAAAGTGGCGATCGTGAAAATGTTAACTTATCTACAAATTTAGGACACGATGTTATGATTATTGTATATGAAGAATATTTGGATGAAATGATAACATTAGACGGTTTAGTCAAATTTAGTTCTACGATTGCAGATATTGAAATGTGGGCTACAGACCCAGCTACTATGCAAGTCTTACCTGAAGAAAGTTATGATGTTACTCTTAACAAATTTGGTTATACTTTAGAAAGCTTGTACTTAGGACCTTATGATGTTAAAACACCGATTACACAACTGAATATGCCTATTGAAGGTGGAGCTGATGAATTAATTATTGTAGCTAAAAGAATACCTACGGTAATTGATGGAACTTTTGTTTATGACGGAACTCCAATTCCTAACGCTGAAGTTTCCTTTGCACCAATGAGTCATCCTTTCAAGTCCCTAAATTTCACAACGGATGATAATGGAGATTTTGAAAATGTATTGTTACCGCCAGATGATTACATGTATACTTTAACACTTGATATTGAAGGAAGTCGATATTATGTTGCTGGACAAATAATGATTCAACTTGGAACTCCATCAATTGATATGGGAGAACTTTCAGCTGAATTAAGATACTTAGTTTCTGGAGATATTGCGTTAGATGGTGAATCGAAAACAGGAATAGTTCAATTTACACCTATTGATGATTTTGGTAATATTACAAACATTGAATCAACACCATTTGGAACTTATTCAGATTATCTTTTCCCAGGTAACTATTATGTCACTTTCCAAGATGGATTGTCAAGTAAACACTACAGTTATGGAGGATTAGTAGAATTGACTGACTCTTCTGCAATACATGATATTACACTTCTAAATGAAGGGCATGTAAGAGGAGATGTTCGATCTGCAGCTGATAATAACTTGATAAAGGATCGTTCAGTTCAAATTCAATTTATTTCTGAAGAAGGAATTGTTTTCCTAGCAGATAGTAATGCTGAAGAAGGAATGTTTGGAGATAGTCTCAATTATGGTAAAATTGATTTACCTAATGGAAATTATGATGTTCTTGTAAAAGAAGACGGTTACCAAACTTTCACTAGTACCATAATTGTTGATGGACCAACTGATTATTATACTGAAATTATCTTAACTCCAAAAACCGTGAATGTAACTCTTACAATTACTTACAGAAATGCAACGGGAAGTCTAGCCCCACTAAGTAATGCACAGGTTATCTTTGATGGTATTGGAGGTTCATTTGCACATGATACCAATGAGGATGGTCAGGTTATAATTCCTGATATGGTTCCAAAAACATATAGTATTGAAATGGACACTACTTTGAATGGCGGTAAAGATCAATTCAAACTCAGCCCACAAAATATTATTGTTAGAGCTGGTAAAGATCAACAAGAATATAATCGTGAAGCTGATTGGAAGGTTAGAGTATCTGGAACTATCTTCTATGATCGTGACTTTAATGGTAATGCTGACTCCAATGAACTTCTTGGTAATTCACAAGTAGAAATATGGAATGTACAAGGAGATAGAATAGATACGGAAACTACTTCGGATGAAAATGGTGACTATCAAATATATCTAAGTACTGGATCATACCAAACTTGGTTCTATAACACTGAAGAAACAAGCTATGTTGGCATTGACTCATTAGAACTTGAAGAATCTATTAATTTAGACGCATCTCTAAATCGTGGTGTAAACTATATTGTAACTTATCAATCAAATGATACTTCTGAATATATTGACTTTACAAACATTGATGTTAATGGAGAGAACTTTACTTTTGAATTCGATGTTGAGGATGGAGGCATAGAGATGACAGTTCCTTCTGGTGACTATACTTTTGAAAGTGAATATGAAGACTTAGATGATTATGATGACTATATCTATGTTTTAGATTTAAATGTTAATATTACAGATAGCTTAGATGGAATAAGTCAAACTGAATTAATTGATCGTGAATTGATGAGAGGAATTGAAGTTACTCTTGATCAAAATGATTATGAGATTCCACTTGGACAAACTGCCATCTTTACATTTGATGTTACTTCAACCGGTTCCTTTGATATTGTTTTGGAAACTGACACTGGTGAAGTCCCAGCAAACTGGACTGCCGTCTTTGAACCAAGTGAAATAAATCTAAATGCTGGAGAGAAAGATAAACAAGTCTTACTCAGTATAACTCCTGATGAAAATATAGTGCCTGGTGTCTGGGAAGTATTTGATGTAAAAATATTGTGGACTGACTCTGAAGATAATGATGTCGATGATATTACTCGAAGCTTTTCAATAACAGTATATCCTATTGAACAACCTGAACCTGACTTTACAATAATAGATAATGACTTTAGTTGGAACCCAGGAGCGCCTTCTGTAGGGGATGAAGTCACACTTACTGCAACAATAACTAATTTAGTAAATCATTCAGGAGTTCACTCTGTACCGGTTGTATTCTATGCAAATGATGTTGCAATAAATCTAACCACTGCCGAATTTGATGGAAGTGGAGATGAAGTAATTGTTACTGCTGTTTGGACTGCGACCTCAGGAATGCACTATCTGAAAGTTGAAATAGATCCTGAAAATGTAATTCAAGAAGGCGATATTGATAATAATAAAGCAAATGCTGCTTTCTCAATAGAAGAGAGTGAAGAGGATGATGACAATTCTACTCTAAAGATGGCTGCATTGGTAGTTCTAGGGCTTGTAGGTGGGCTGGCCTACGTCAGCTATAGATCAAGACGTTAGATACCTCTGTTAGAAGCATACGGTAGCAAGTCGAAGTATACTCACATCAATGGTATCGAGAACGCTGTAACCTGGTCACAGAAAAAGGCGGATGAATACTGGGCTAAGAGAGCTTAGAAAACTCTATCAATTGTTTCATACCAGTTATTGTCATCTTCTTCATCAAAGTAGCCTACATGTTTTAATGAAAAACCATATGGTTCAAAAGGCAAATCGAAGGTGACTGTGATAGGTTCATAAACATACATCTTGCGGTATGTATCATTATTACCATCTCCGTTTGAATCAAACCAATAACTAATAGATTTCTTCTGATTTAGACTGGCTAAAATTCCATTAGTCATTAATCCTCCATGTCCATAGAACGTGATTTCACAATAGTCGTATTTCGAAGTACAATAATCTGTTACTGGCCTTCCTAAAAGTGACTCATCTACAACAGGGCCTTCGTATTCTTGTTTGTCAAGAATATATGACTCTCTATATGGAAAATGCATTGCTTCAATAGTAACTGTTTGACCTGTTTTGTTCACCCATCCATTAAATCCAA
>Ga0066826_10001959_pt1 | contig 10508 bp, 10 predicted proteins | sample ETNtaG_12_FD_65496 | JGI IMG/M metagenome (GOLD analysis project Ga0066826, IMG submission 65496) | Marine microbial and viral communities from oxygen minimum zone, Eastern Pacific Ocean - ETNP201306SV49 | ecosystem: Environmental > Aquatic > Marine > Oceanic | place: Pacific Ocean: Eastern... | reverse complement strand
ACTTCGGTCGAGCAATGGATTCCAACAACTGAATCAGATGACTTATTCAGTCGAATTGAATTGGCCCTAGAAGAAGTCGGTCCTCAAGGGGTACGTGCAATACTTTGGCATCAAGGAGAGAGTGATTTAGCACTTGAGACCAGTACTGAGGAATATGCTCAACGCCTTGGGGAGGTCATTAATACGAGCCGAGATGTTGCTGGATGGGAACTTCCTTGGATTGTTGCCCGTGCATCTTATCTTCCCTCTTATAGTGATGAAAGCCTTGCAATGATAATCAACGCTCAACAATTAGTAATTGACAGTGATCCACTAACATATGAGGGGCCATACACAGATGATATGATTGGTGAGGAGTGGAGGTATGATACAGTTCATTTCAATGAAGCAGGCTTGATTGAACATGCTATTCGTTGGAATCATTCAATTGTTGCAATGATGAATGATTATTGAATTTAATGCAATTTTAAGCACTAATAAGAAATTTCTCATTAGTTAGGTCGCTCATATGAAGCAAAAGCCATGTCAAATTGATTATTGCCATCAGCCCTGAGGGTGTCTCTGCTTATTTCTTCCCATTCATCCCAGTTGATGTAAGGGAACCAGGTATCACCGCCACCAACTTTAGCCTTGACATGAGTCACAAGAAGGCGGTCACAGCGTGGTAACATTGTGGCATAAATGGCTCCACCTCCGATAACCCAAGCCCATCCATCTGCTCCTGCTTCAATTGCGGAAACATGCAATGCCTCATCGATGCTATTGACAATTTCTACATTGGGGACAAACCATTCCATGTCTCTAGTAAGTACTACGTTCAATCGTCCAGGGAGAGCCCTTCCAATTGCTTCGTAGGTTTTGCGACCCATGATTATGGGGCAACCCATGGTAGATTGCTTGAAATGAGCCAAATCAGCGGGTAGGTGCCATGGCATCACACCATCTCTGCCAATCACACCATCTTCATCCATTGCAACAATCATTCCTAGTTTCATTTTATCGCCTCATATGCTAATTTTGGCCGCGATATGCGGGTGATGGTTGTAATCTTCGATCTTGATATCTTCGTATGAGAAATCATCAATTTCCTTGCATTCGGGGTTGAGTTTTAGCCTTGGAAGTTCAAGTGGAGTTCTAGATACTTGTTCTCGGGCTTGTTCAAGGTGATTGAGGTAGAGGTGTGCATCACCAATTGTGTGGATGAAGTCACCGGGTTTGAGTCCACATACTTGTGCAATCATACATGTCAACAGACTGTAAGATGAGATGTTGAAAGGAACGCCTAGGAACACATCCGCAGAGCGTTGGTATAATTGGCAAGATAATTCACCGTTGGCAACATAGAATTGGAAGAAGGCGTGACACGGCATCAAAGCCATTTCATCTAACTCGCCAACATTCCACGCTGATACTATGATTCTACGTGAGCCGGGGTTTTCTCTAAGTTGCTTAACTGCATTATTTATTTGGTCAACAACAGCCCCATTCTTTGCTTCCCAAGCGCGCCACTGTTTGCCATATACTGGACCTAAGTCTCCATTTTCGTCGGCCCACTCATTCCAGATTCTTACTTTGTTGTCAGTTAGATATTGAGTATTTGTGTCTCCTGAAATAAACCAAAGTAGTTCGTGAATGATACTTGGCCAATGAACTCGCTTTGTAGTGATGGCTGGAAGCCCTCTTCGTAGGTCATATCTCGCTTGATGTCCAAAGACAGAAATCGTCCCAGTGCCAGTTCTATCATCCCTCTCAACACCCTCTTGGAGGATGGTTTTGATTAGGTGCAGATACTGGTCCATGATGACGCCGACATCGTGGGGCGTGTGGACGAACTAAGAACAAATCGCTTGAGTTCCTTCTAGATATGGTTTCAGGGAGCCCCAAGTGCAGCAATTGTTGCAATCGTTTGATTAGTGAATTTGCGGTAAAGTTGGCGCATTTTTTCATGTAATTTTTCTTCAGAAAGTTTAGCCATTTTGGCAACCTCTGCATCGTTTAGTCCTCCGCCATTTTCATGGCCAGCCCATTCATTCCAAGTTATTGTGCTACTAAATCTTAGGTCAGTACGCTTCCAAAAACGCGGCAGAAAAGGCTCCCCAGGGGCTAGAATATCTCGAGCCCCATTTATTCCACAGAAAATCACAGGAACATCAGGGGAGGCTGCAGCGATACGAGCAATTCCAGTTTTGCCCCTGCTAAGGTAAGGCGGTGAGGTGTTTCTAGAACGAGTGCCTTCTGGAAATATCCCTAGAGGCATCCCTGCATTGAGCACATCTACAGCTCTTGCAATCGCATCTTCACCACCCAAACTCCTGTTTGTCTCAACTTGCCCGGTGGCGATCATCAATTGTCTCCAGCCCTTTTTCTTGAAATGTTCATCCTTAGCAAGATAGTAGAGTTTCCTACGGGAGCTGTAGATGGCAAGAACAGGGTCTAGGTGGGATAGGTGGTTGGCTGCAACAATCAGAGGACCTTTTGAGGGGATATTCTCTACTCCATAGACCTTCAATCTAGTAATGATGTTGATTAGTGGAATAGCAAAATTTAGCAAGCCAGTGTAAAAGGGTGTAGAGGATATATGGCGCCCAGCAGGTTCAATGTGCATCAACTTGGCAAGTTTAGAGCAACCTTGTGCGCTCAACCCGCTCATAGCCTTTCGAAACCTTGGTTTGTTTTCATGGTTACCAATGCTAGAGGCTCAACCGTTCCATTCTTCATGTGTTCTCCTTTGGCCGTTATATGAACCATAGGCGAGTGGTCGCAGTTGCGTTGCTTTCCCTATTACTCATGCCCCTTACATCTCCCGTTGCAGCAGAGTGGGAAGAGGATTCTTGGCTTACTAATATCATTGGTCCTGAAAGGTTAGCACTAGGTGATGAGTTTGGATGCCACGGTATTCCTAATGTAAAAATTTCATCAAATAATTCAGTAATTTCTGAATGTAAGAATTACCTGACACAAAGAATTGAAGCTTCTAATTGGGGTGCAGAGCCACTTTCTTTTGGAATACCTACAGGAGAACTTGATGCCAATGATGCGATTGCAATAAGTGATTCAGGTTTCAAATTAATTGACTCATATGATGATGATGAAATTATATATTCAAGCGATTCCCTTTCAGTTATACAATATAATGGTGGTTCATTGGAGAAGAATGTAGGTTCAAAAGAAGAATTTGAAGATGCTGTTACAAGTGGAGAGGAACTTGTTAATTTCTATTGGAGGGCACGTGATCACGATGTTATAGTGAGGCCTGATAGTGATTTGATTAATTCTATAGAGGCGTCTACTGCATGGTTCACTACATGGGGTGAGTATCATTCATATCAGGGAAGTTATGGCAATTTTTCAGTCATTGACAATGGTTCTGGGATTTGGGATGTTGAGTTCGTTCCAACTACAAGTTCATGGTGGTCGGTTCCAGTTACATCTCAATTCATTTCTATGGGGGCAAATGTGATCTCAGTACATGATGAGTCGGGCAACCTATCTCAATTAGGAGTAGATGAGCCGCATCTAAAGGAAGGTTGGGGCCAGAAAGGCGATTCACTTTTCCTGACTTTAGCACCTAATCATAGGGTAAGTGTAATTTTTGACCGCTCTAGTTCGCTCAACCTTGAGCAGGCGCCATCTCCTCTTTTCAATGGCCATAGTTTGGCAATAACTGTCGCAGGACACCATACTAGTGACTTGTTTGATTGGTCACGTAGATGGGATGATTCGCCAATGCGATTCACCTGGTTAGTCGAGCCTAGAGAAGTAGAAGGCTTCAGTTGGTTTTTGCCTACTGTTGCAGTTTTACTAGCATTGGTTGCACCTGTTGCAATTATTTGGTTAGTCAAAAATGACCGGCGCGCCCAACAAATGGTATCAGTATTCGATTCACTAGATGAAATTAAGTTTGGAGAGGAGTAATCATCATTCGATTTCTTCTATGCTGATTGTAGCCCCTGAATCTTTCAATCGCTCAACTATTTCTTGAAGATCGGAATAGTATTGATCAGGTGACTGTATTCCTGTAATTCTACCATCTAGCATCGCTTCACATCCAACAATGAATGGAATACCTGTGGCTACAGCCATTGAGGGCCATAATCGTCCATCTTCTACATCAATGCCAGGTATGTCAAATGTCCAGATTATCTTTTTTCCATCCTGTTTTTCTATTGTGATATCCATGAATGTGAATTCTGTTCTATTCACCTTGTATCTCCAAGCTTCTACCAAGGCCTCCTCGTCAATCTCTCCATTTTCCCTCAATAGTAGAAATTTGTCAATATGACCTGGCCATCGCACAGTATATTCAGAGAGAGATTGCGAGGTGATTGCTGGATTCTCAAGTAGGGATCTTAGCCCATCTGTGAGAAATGCCTCCATCTCACCGTGTTCTCCAGCCATGAGAGAGTGCCTATCAGTTATTGCTGGAACTTCAATCTCAATGCCATCTTGCCTGATTCTAGCAGGTCGAGTGTACTCTTCGATAACATCTGTAGGGGAGAATGGGGCACAGTAACTCCATTCATTATCGGGCTCAATGGGATTACCTCCAACCCTTATTCTGATGGATTTGAGCGGCTGATTCCCTATTTGCTCATGTGCAACTACCATATTGGATACCCCTGGAGCAATGCCGCAATCATGTAACATGGATGCGCCATTAATATCAGCCAATTCAGATAGATTTTCAGGTGATTTATCAGAAAATGCCAGATCGCACACATTTAATCCACAAGTAAGCAAATCAGCTCTTATGGAGTTACCAATCCTCCCAGGTAGAAGATTCAAAATCAAATCATATTGATTTAGATCGTTGGAATTAAGGTATTCAAAAGCATCCATTTCTATAATTTCAAAGTGAAGATTATTTCGAACCTCTTCTAAAATTGGAACATTTGAGTGGCCGAGTGCAACAGCGGTCACTTCGTGACCTTGCCTTCCTAATTGGTCGCAAATGTAGGAGCCAACCAAACCAGCACCAAAGGCGAATATCCTTGCCATGTGCTCGAGGAGGGGTGGGAGGTATATTGGGTTTCAACAATCAGCACCTTCAGCCTATTACAGCCGTAGCATTCATGCCCTGTATGCATCCGAGTGTGCTTCGGGGAGCAGATGGCAGGCGGAATAGCGATTGACCCATGGTCATCAAATCAGTCGACAGACTATGCCAGAATAATTGATCAGTTCGGGTTGGAATCGATAGACTACTCATTACTACCAAACCCACACATGTTACATCGCCGTGGCATCATTTTTGCCCATCGTGACCTCAATCTTATCTTGGATGCTCACTCAAGTAGCAAACCATTTGGCGTATTGACCGGATTGATGCCTTCTGGTCGTATGCATCTAGGTCACAAAATGGTAGTTGATCAAATAAAGTGGTTTCAAGAACAGGGTGCTGATGTTAGCATAGCAGTCGCAGATTTAGAGGCGTTGGCTACTCGTGGCGTGTCACTGGATGAATGCCGTAGGATCGCTTTAGGTGAATATGTTGCAAATTATGCTGCTTTAGGCCTCGATGTCGAAAATACACAGGTATATTTTCAATCTTCAAGACCCGTGGTTCAAAGATTAGGTTTCATGTTAGGTAAGAGAACTAACTTGACAGAGTTTGAAGCAATTTATGGGTTTGCTGGTGATACAAACTTAGCACATGTCCAAGCCCCATTAGTTCAAGCAGGTGATATTTTACACCCTCAATTGGAAGAGTATGGGGGATTGAGGCCCATAGTAGTCCCCGTTGGGGTCGACCAAGATCCTCATCTTCGACTTACTCGAGGAATTGCATCAAAGACTAACTGGTTTAACATCAGTAAAAGGAAGTCAGGTGGTTTAGTAATCGGCCTTTCATTACAAGATGAGAACTCTCATGCACTAGGAATTGGAATTGATGGTAGAATTGACAGAGATAGAAGGAACTCCGTATTTGAAAAATTGACAGCAATCTTGAAAAATATCGGTTTCAGTGACTTCCGAGCTAATCCTAAACATGGCTCAATTGAGGTCCCATCTGCAACAGGGCGAGATAGAGACCTAATCCGTCCTGCTTTACTTAAATTGGAGAGGGAAATGGGTGGCCACGGATTACTTCAGCCATCTAGTACATACCATCAGTTTGCTGTTGGCATGACAGGTGACAAAATGTCAAGTAGCAGGCCAGAAACTACGATTTTCTTAACTGAAGACATTTCTGCTATGGAGAAGAAGGTCAAGTCATCTTTCTCGGGTGGTCAACCTTCTCTAGAGGAGCATCGTAGATTGGGAGGTGATCCTGATGTTGATGTGGCTTTCCAATACCTCAAGTATTTCTTTGAGGAAGATGATTCCGCTCTTGCCGAAGTAGAATCAGGTTACCGTAGTGGGGAAATCCTTACTGGGCAGATGAAGCAACTATGTATCGATAAAGCAGCAACTTATCTAAACAATCTCAATGAAATGAGAGACCAAACTTCTCATTTGGTAGAAGAATTTCTTGCTTCGGACGCAAGGTCTTGAATTCTATTCATCAGGAAGTTCGTCAGAACTCATAATCAGTGAGGATGGTCCTGAATCCAGTTCGTTTGCTTCTTCAGGACTTAGATCTCTCTTCAATGCATCATCGTGTCCAATAATACTGTGTCCCTTGGGGTCTAGAATCTCCAATGACATCTCTCCAAAAATCTCGCCATTGTTTAATGCCAATAATGCTAATTCAATTTGCAGTAATAATTTCAATCTATTTTCTGCATCTTCTGCATCATCTTCTGCTTTAATATCTGCAGTCATCTGTCTCATCATCATTCTAATGATGTCTACGAATCGAACTATGACTCCTTCTACATTTGTCACATAACCCGAAGCTTGGCTCCCGGGGGCTATCTCAAGATCCAATTCAGGGATTCTGACAGTGCCTGAAGAGCCCCTGACTACACGTGCATTTAGGTGCTCTGGTTTTTCTATAGATAGTGTGAATGAGAGTGCTCCACGCTCTTCAGCAGGGATGTAATCAGTCTGCCTCATTCCACAATTTTCACAACTTAATGTAATTTGAGTATGTTCTCCAAAATAGGGTATTTCAGAAGATAGAGATAGCATTTTCAGACTGCCTTCATTATGGCATGTGGGGCATGGGAAATCAACATCGCTTTCCATTGAAGCACCTCAAGAGTGGCCCTCAAAGGCTTCTTTTTCAAGTCCTGCAACCCCAGAAACTCCTGATGGTAGAAGGAGTAGGCGATCTTCTCCAAGTTGGACCAAAGAGCCACCCATGTCTCCTACTATGAAACCTGAGATTTGTTCTATTGCTGTTTCAAACTCAAATCCACGATCAAGTATCTTGCCTAGTTCTACTATGGCGATTTCGCCATCTGATAGCCAATTTAGTAGTTTTTCTAGGCCAGTAACATCATGTAGGACAGCTCTTCTGATTACTAGTTCATTCTCTGATTTTGGTACAGGTGCATCAGGATATAATGAGCCCAAGTCGTGGTACAGTTGTCCTGGTTCGGGTTGTGGCATATCGCTATCATGGCTGCTGGGGATTTCAATCCAGCGAGGCCCATTGCCGTCACTATCACTCATCTTCTCAAACGGTCGGTAGAGTCGGCCCTCAATAACCAATTGCATTTTATTGAAGTGATAATGTGTACTTTTCCATGTTTTTTTATTTTCTATTTTCGTCGGGTTCATAAGGGGTTGGCATTTCCAATGAATTAGCCGAAGCGGGTTCCTGCTTCGTGCGAATGTTCAAAGACGGCGGACCGGAGGGAGTGATATGGAATCAGAGATGCAAGCATTGAAGACGGGAACTAGCACACTTGGTATTTGCTTTGACGGCGGCGTAGTTGTCGGAGCAGATCACCGTGCTACAATGGGTCACTTCGTGGCAAATAAGAATGTTCAGAAGTTGTTTTCAATCGCCAATAACATTGCTTTGACAACCGCTGGATTAGTAGGTCACGCCCAAGTCCTTTCTCGAGTATTGGCTGCTGAAATAGCAATTTTCGAGATGAAACGCGGAGGTCAGATGAAAGTCGAAGCAGCATCTACCCTGACTGCAAATATCTTGGGTGGAAGGCCATATTGGGTTCAGTTACTAATTGCTGGAGTTGACGCTGATGGAAGTCATGTGTATTCAATTGATTCTGCTGGCGGTTCTATTGCTGATTCCTACTGTGCTACTGGTTCAGGTTCCCCGTACATGTACGGAGTTTTGGAAGATCAATATACAGATGGGATGTCCGAAAAGCAAGCCCTTCAAGTTGCGGCTAAAGCCCTTCTTGCTTCTGCACAACGTGATGCCGCTTCTGGTAATGGTATGGATCTCTGTGTTATTACTAGAGAAGAAGGATTCAAACTTCTATCTGATGCAGAATTACAGAAACTATTGAATTCTCTTTGAGATAATCATATTCCCGGCAGTTTTACTGCCATTTTTCCTCTTTTGATGGAGGTAGTTGACTTCGGGAGAAATGAAATTAGAGGTGTCAATAATGAGACTAAACTTCAAAGAAATAAAAGATAAGATAACAAAAATGATTCCCTCAGGGGCTGATTTTGAAATAGATTTAGAGGCAGCAAGTATAGCAATAATCACAAAAAATCCAGATGCTTTTACTAACTCACTTGTTGGTGAAATGGCAAAAACCGTCAAGAGGAGAATTATCATAAGGCCAGATGAATCAATATTGATGGATACTAAAGAGGCTAAGGAAGTAATCAATGACATCATACCGTCAGAAGCTTTGGTACTCAACATATGGTTCGATCCAGCAATAGGTGAGTGTACAATTGAGTGCAAAGACCCAGCATTGGGTGTAGGCAAAAGAGGAGTTCATCTTAAGGAATTGAGGGATGAAATTGGTTGGCAAGTGAAGATCATTAGAGCATCAAGAATGCAGAGTAGTACTGCAAATGATGTACGTTATTTCAGACTTGCAAATGCAGTTGATAGAAAGAAGGCTCTCAGAAGATTCGGCACTAACATATATCGTCCAAAGAGACCAGGTGAGTCTTGGGTTAGACTTACTGGATTGGGTGCATATGGTGAAATTGGTAGGGCTATGCACCTAATTACAACAAATGAAAGTAGAGTGATAGTTGATTGCGGTGCAAAACCAGGTAGGGAAGAAGATTCAATGCCTTATTTTTCAGCTCCAGAATTATTACCACTTGAAAAAATAGATGCAGTAGTAATAACTCACGCACACTTAGATCACATTGGCATGTTACCTGTATTATACAAATATGGATACCGTGGGCCAGTATATTGTACCCCTCCAACTAGAGATTTAATGGTCATGTTACAAATGGATTTCATCAAGGTGGCGCAATCAGAAGGAAGGAGGCCACCTTACACTCTTGAGGATGTTCAGGAAATGATGCTGCATGTGGTTGATGTTGATTGGAATCAGACAACTGATATATCTCCCGATATTAAGATGACTTTGTACAATGCTGGACATATCCTGGGTTCTTCATCAGTACACATGCATATTGGAGATGGATTACACAATATTGTAATTAGTGGAGATATAAAGTACGAAAAATCATGGCTTTTTGATGCTGCAACTGTAAGATTCCCGCGCGTTGAAACTTTGGTAGTTGAATCAACATATGGTGGGCCTAAATCATTCCAGCCATCTAGATTAGAGGCGACTCAAGAATTACATGATGTGTTTAAACGAGTTCTTTCTAGGGGTGGAAAAGTATTCTGTCCAGTGTTTGCCATTGGAAGAAGTCAAGAATTGATGTTAGCTATTGATCAATTGTTTAAATCAGGAGAATGCGAACCCGTGACTGTTTGGCTAGATGGCATGATTCAAGAGTCCACTGCCATTCATACTATGCACCCAGATTATCTGAATCAAGAATTACGTCAATCAGTTTTGAAGGATGAAGATAATCCATTTGCCTCTCGTTGGTTCCGTAAGGTGGAAAGCAGAGAGCAAAGAGAATCAATTTTACTAAATCCGGGTTCATGTATTGTTTTAGCTACTAGTGGAATGATGTCAGGTGGCCCTATAGTTGATTACTTCAAGCATTGGGCAGGAGATAGTCTCAACACTCTCTGCTTTGTAGGATATCAAGCTGAAGGAACACTCGGAAGACGTCTTCGTGATGGCTTCAAAGATGTACCCATTAGTGATGGCGGCCGTGGTACTGAAATGGTTAGAGTTGAATGTGATATGGTGATTATTGATGGGATGAGCGGCCATTCAGATCGCCGTCAACTAATGGAATATGTCAATCAGATGAATCCCAAACCAAAATTCATTGTAGTCCACCATGGTGATAAAAAAACCTCAAGCCAGTTTAGGCAGGCCCTACGTGAGGTATATCGAGTGCGAACAGTTTCACCGTTAAATCTAGAAACAATACGTTTGGCTTAATTATTGGAATTCAAGTTGAACTTTATCTATCTGTTTTCCCATAATATACAGCACTAATCCTGAAACTAGTGAAAATACGCCAATGAAAGTCACCGCAAAAGCAGCCATAGCAACTCCAATGCTAACTGTATCGTGCGG
>Ga0066826_10001935_pt1 | contig 10574 bp, 5 predicted proteins | sample ETNtaG_12_FD_65496 | JGI IMG/M metagenome (GOLD analysis project Ga0066826, IMG submission 65496) | Marine microbial and viral communities from oxygen minimum zone, Eastern Pacific Ocean - ETNP201306SV49 | ecosystem: Environmental > Aquatic > Marine > Oceanic | place: Pacific Ocean: Eastern... | reverse complement strand
CTAGGTAAGTGTGATCACATCACATTAAAAGATGGTGAGAAATGGGAAGAAAGGGTTATTAGATGTAGAACAATTGGAGATATGACTTGTACTGGAGTTTCAGAGTCTGAAGCATCAAATTTAGAGGAGATTATAGAAGAAGTTGCATCAACAAGGGTTACTGAAAGAGGTGGTAGAGCTGACGACAAAAGATCAGAAGCAGCTATGGAAGACAGAAAAAAAGAAGGATATTTCTAAAAAACGAAAATTATGACGGAAACAAAAGGATATTTAGATATGGAGTTATTACGCTTCACTACTGCTGGGAGTGTTGATGACGGAAAAAGTACTTTGATTGGGAGATTGCTTTATGATAGTAAAGCAATTTTTGAAGATCAAATGGATATACTTGAAGAAACAAGTAAACAAAGAGGAGAGGAGAGTATTAACCTTGCGCTTTTAACTGATGGTTTGAGATCAGAAAGAGAGCAGGGTATTACTATTGATGTTGCCTACAGATACTTTGCGACTCCAAAAAGAAAATTCATTATTGCAGATACTCCAGGACATATTCAGTATACAAGAAATATGGTAACTGGCGCATCAACAGCAAATCTTGCTCTTCTTTTAATAGATGCAAGACATGGTGTAATTGAGCAAACAAAAAGACATGCATTTATCGCATCTCTTTTACAGATCCCTCACATTGCAGTTTGTGTAAATAAGATGGATTTAGTCGATTACAGTAAAGAATCATTTGATAAAATTAAAAAAGACTTTGAAGATTTTGCAACTAAATTGGAAATTAAAGATGTAAGATTTATTCCTATTTCTGCACTTAATGGTGATAATGTAGTGGATAGATCTGAAAAAATGGATTGGTATGAAGGGGCTACTTTAATGCATATTTTAGAAAACATACATATTGGTTCTGACCAAAATCATGTTGATTGCAGATTCCCTGTACAATATGTTGTTCGTCCTCAATCTGCAGAACATCCTGATTACAGAGGTTATTCTGGAAGAGTAGAAGGAGGAATCTTCAAATCTGGAGATGATGTAGTAGTTCTACCTTCAGGATTTACATCAAAAATAAAATCAATAGATACTTTTGATGGTGTAGTTGAGGAAGCTTTTTCACCTATGTCAGTTTGTCTAACTCTAGAAGATGATATTGATGTTAGTAGAGGAGATATGTTGGTAAGGGAAAATAATAAGCCAACTGTTGGACAAGATATTGATTTAATGATCTGCTGGATGAATGAAAGAAAAATGATTTTAAGAGGAAAATATACTATCAGACATACTAGTCAAACTGCAAGATGTATCATTAAAGATGTTAAATACAAGATGGATATCAATACTTTGCACAGAAATGAAGATGATAAAGAAATTGGATTAAACGATATTGGTAGAATTTCTATCAGGACTACAAAACCACTGTTTTTTGATAGTTATAGAAGAAATAGAAATACTGGAAGCATAATACTAATAGATGAAGCAACTAATGAAACGGTTGCAGCAGGAATGATTATTTAGATAATTATAAATTATATGCTTATAAAAAAAGGTCATGAGATTTCATGACCTTTTTTATTTCTAAATATTGATTATCCTAATGTACATTTAATAGGAACCGTATATTTTACAGGAACAGATTTACCAATTTGTCTCCCAGGTGAAAATTTAGGAGATTTTTTATCATTTAATTTTTCTATAACCTCAATTGCAGCTTTGTCGACATATTTATCTAATCCTCTTAATATTTTTACTCTTCCAACTTTTCCATTTTTTTCTACAACAAACTCTAATATAACCCTTCCTTCTACTCCATTTACTTTTGCAATTTCAGGATATTTAAAATTTTTGGCAATAAATTTCATTATTTCAGATTGTGTGCAATCTTCATTCTTACAATCACCAAGCATTGGCATTTTTTCTACTGAAATAAATGGTTCTGGTTCGTCTTCCTCTTCTATCATCTCATCTTCATCTGTTTCAGCTGAAATGGTTTCAACTTTTTTAGTTAGATCTTCTTCATTCTCTTTAATCTCAATCTCTTCAGGGACTTCAGGAGGAGGTGGTGGTGGTTTTTCAGGTGGTGGAGGTTTTTGTTCTCGTGTAATCATGATCTCTTCTTCTTCATATGTGAAATCATCTTTTTTAGCTTCCTCTTCTTCCTCATCCCACGTTTTGTATTCTATAGCAAATATTGTTCCTGATAATGCAATAATTAAAGCAATTAAGAGAAAAATCTGTTTCTTAGATTCTAAATCTGCTTTTGGAGTTTTCTTAAGTTCCATAATATTATGATATTAAGTTTTTATATTCATCAGAAGAAAGTAGCTCATTCAAAGTAGAAGTGTCAGAAATAGATACTTTTATTATCCAACCATCACCATAAGGGTCCGAATTTATTAGCTCTGGAGTATTTTCTAAAGATTCATTAAATTCTGTTACTTTACCACTAACTGGCATAAATAAATCAGATACTGTTTTTACCGCTTCAATTGTTCCAAAGACCTCTTCATTTTCCAATTCTTCTCCTTCAGTATCTACATCTACAAAAACAATATCTCCTAATTCGCCCTGAGCAAATGATGTAATGCCAATAGTAGCAACATCACCATCAATCTTTAGCCATTCATGATCTTTTGTATATTTTAAATTCTCTGGGCTATTCATTTTTAAATTTTTTACAAAAATACACTTTTCCAATTATTATCAAAATTATCCCGATAAAGTAAATCTTAAACTAAATCCGGCATTTGTAATAGCTCCTGGATATGATGTAGATATAAACGGATTTGTTATCACCTTATCATAGAATAGTTTTAAATTAAGCCTAGAGTTTACTACATAATCTGCTGAAAATTTTAGGCTTATTGTTTGTTGCCCCATTGTAATTTGCTCTTCATCTTCCACAATTTTTCGTATTACCGTTTTATTATTTCGTATATTTACATCCATTTTCAAATCCAAATCTGAAGATATTTTCTTTCCTCTACCTCCAGATCTAAATTTAAACTCAACATCACTAATTCTGTAACCAGTACCTATTACATATTCACTTCCATTTATTTCTGTTATCTGATTATTTGATAAAGAAAGATTTAACGTTCTATTTTTCTTTATCTCTAATTTTGTGATAAGACTATTTTTCCAAGTCATATCTATTTTTACTAACGGACTAAACTGCTCATTAATTGTAACTTGTCCTATTTCGAACTGAGAAAAATAATTCCCCGTATTTGAATTTATAGTAGAAGACCATCCTGTTCCGTTATCTTCATAATCTAAACTACTACCAAAAGAACCTACCGAATAAGTACTTCTGTAAGCATGTCCCAATGTAAAAGTTTTAAACCTCTTTTTAATAAATTTAACTTGCATCAATCCATCATAATTTATTCTCCAATTTGGTAAAGGAATAGCTGGCATACTATTTAATGAAACACCTAAAGCGTCTTGACCTGAATAAGCTGCTAAAAATGATGGAATCAATACATCTGGTGAGGTCGACCCGTAACCTTCAGGGAATCCAGTCGAATCTATTATGCCCGAATAATTTGGATTTTGAGCAGCGATTCTTTTCGATATTTCATTTCTATAGTTTCTGAATTGTTGAAAGGTTTGAGACTCAGAATTATCATTATCTCCACGAAAAGCAGTTCCCCAAGATATAAATGAAATAGAGAAACTACCTGATTGTGTTGGGGAAAATGATGTAAACATATTGTCTGCATCCGACCATCTGTAATATTCTTGCTCTGATAAGGATTGAGTTTTATTTGCTGTTAATTCAATTCTAAATTTATTAAATGGTTCTACCGTACTTCTTAATACTAAATTAGAAGATGAATTTCTCTTAAATAATGTATTCATATTTTCATTTTGTGTTATCCATCCATTTTGCCCAGCTAAATATCTAATGTCTCTTTGACTACCTAAAACAAACGGAATCCCAGGAGCTATTTCTCCCCAATGTTGTCCGAAGAAGTGAGACTCTGGCATAAATCCAGGAATAAATGTTCCCTGATTTTTAGAAAGATTTACAGAAATGTTTTTAACTCCTAAAACAAACTTAGCTGCATACCTCAATGCTTTATATTGATCTTTCTTCTTTTCTTCCTCCTCTTTTTCATTTTCTTGATTTGTTCTAGAGGATCTACCTCTTTGTTTTTTCTTTCCAGAAGATAACAGCTTTTTAAAATACGGAACTTTATTATATAAGGTAGTTAGATTTATTTGTCCATTATATTGTATGTTGTTTGAATTCTGAATGTTGTTTCCTAGCTCTGACAAAGCTAATGGAGCAGCAGTCCAGTCATAATTTGCATTATACCTTGTATTTAAACTTAGAAAATTAGTAAGTGGAATCTTATTCAAAGGGAGCTGATAATTTACTGAAACATCATGATGATAAGATGTTGGTCTTCCTCCTCTCCAAAAGTTTTGCCAAACGGTATCTCTATTTTCTTTGAAAAAAACATAGTCTCTATCCATTCTTCCTTCAGGTTCATCAATACTAGAGATACTTCTTGAAGCAAAATCAATTTTTAATGTTCTACTTAAGTCGTATTTTAACTCATAACTTTTATTCCAATTAAAATACTTATTATAAGTTGGAGCTATTAGCATATATGAATTGTTTACATTTCTCAAGAGTGTTTCATTATACATTCTATCTAGATCTGTACGAAAAGAGAAAGATTTTGGCATGGTATAAAAGTTGATATCTTTTATCAGTTTAGCATATGGTCCTTTGCCTATCTTTAGTTTAGAGAATGGTTTAATATTTTTTGGTCGAGTATTAAAATTATAAGTAAAAGCTCCTCTGTATGTATTAGTTCTATTCTTTTCAGTATTAATATTTCTGATAAAAATCTCATTTTTCGAATACGACAAAGTAAAATTCTCTAAGTCATAAATTTTAGGAGTTTTTGTTTTACCTCCATCTCCTTTATTTTGAGTAGAAAGTTTCCTGACATTAGTAAAGTTGATGCTATTTCTGCTTACAAAATCCTGAGAAACATGTTTCAGACTATCTTTTTCAGACCTACTTCCCATTGTTTCTAAAGTAGTTTTAAACAAAATATCTGGGTCGAGTGGATTGTATTGTGGGTTGCTAATCTGTTGTGAGGAACTAATATGCATTGGGATTTTTATCCCATACTTTTCAGGGAAAAATTTTCCTAATTCCAAATTGGAAGATAAATCATATTGGTAATCATTAGATTTTTGTCTTTCATTCACTTTCTTTTCAATAGAACCAAAACCAATTGTGCTCAAATTTCCAGCAATATTTATCGTTCCAAAATCTGCCAAACGAGTAGTAAATCTGGCATTTGCAGCCCATCCTCCATATTCATCAAAATCGGATAATCTTAATTCGTTTACCCAAATCTGTCCACATTTCGGCAGTCCATCATCTTCTGAATCCAAAGAAGTTTTCTTAGGGTTTCTGACTCCAATCATAATGGTCTTCACTCTACTCAAATTCGGATTTCCAACTACAGTAATCTTTTTACCACCAGATAGATAACGGATAAAAGGAGAGCTTACATCATTCGTAGTAAAATTTCGTTCTTGTTTTGCTTCCTGAAAATCTTCAAATAAAATATCAATATTATTTTCTACTGGCCAAACTTCAGTTCTTCCATTTTGTCCGAAATTAGTGACCTTTAATGGTATTTCATATTCATAATAATTGGAAGTAAAATCTGTTCCTAATCTTATAAAACACGAAAGTTCACCATCTTGTAAATTATCTTCTGCTCCTTCAGCATGAACAAACATTTTTAATCTTTTATAAGCGCGTACATCCAAGTCTGAAGTTTTGTAAGCAGCTCTTGCTTCTCCATCTACTAAATTACATACTTTTAATACTAAAGACTGTTCATTATCTCTCCTTAGAGTAGTAGTAGTATTATCTATATTCTGTTCAATACCAGGTGGTAGCACATAATTTATTGGGTTTCTGTGCCCGTTCTCCTCAATATTTACTGAGGAAACATCAAATAAAGTTTCATCGTCAATATCATTTGGTATGTATTCTCCTCCTTCAGAAAGTTCTAGATTATATCTTCTCCATTCACCTCTTACTAACTCTAAAGTAGCAAGCCTGCAAATTATTGGTTCAGAAAAATCAGATAAAATCATTCTAATAAAACGAATAGACTTAAAATCCTGAATGGACCCAATTACTTTTTCAGGGTTATAAACTGGAACTCTGAATTGATACCATTTGATTAGCCTGTCCTCTCCATTTTTTGTAGTAATAGTAGTTTCCAAAACATCCGAAATATATGGATTAGAAATATTCATTGTTTGTGGTGAAATATTTACTTTATACTGAAAGTAACTCTCTGATTCACCTAAAGTATTATCTCTGTTTATATCCTCCGTATTTGGTAAAGAAGAAGCGGAAGTGGAATAACTTTCAATAGATTGTTCGATAGTAGCAGAATTACCATCAACATTATTAAAATTCTTATATCTCTGTAAAAGTGGAGTTTCTGCATTATCAAAATCAGTTCCTCTAAAATAATGAAAATTATCTCCAGAAGGATCATTTATTGCATTTTGGTATGCTCCTGAAGATGTTCCAAGTGCTGGGTTGTTTGCAATTTCCTGAACATAAACGGAATCAAAGAACAGAAGTTCATCATTATCACTTAGACCATCTAAACCAACATCCTGATACTCTCTTGCAAGAGGATCATTATCAAAAGCTTCAACAATAGAATAAGATGTAGGAACTCTACCCCAAGAAGTAGTATCAACATCCACAATTGTAGAGTTTATTGGCAACCCATTTTCAAAACTTTTATATCCATCTTTCAAAACATCTTCCGAAACATTACCAAGTTGAATATATAAATCTCCACCAGAATGAGTAATATCTCCGTCCTCAATATTGAATGGGTCCATCATCCAGAATTCTACAAATTCAATATTTGCAGCCTCAAAATCATTTGTTTCAATTTTTCTCATGATACCTGCCCAGTTATTCTGAGGATTCATTAAAGTTCCATCAGAATTAAGTCCGTTTACTGTATAATTATATGGGCCTCTTTCATTAGGGTAATAAGCTAAATCCAAGATGGACATATTCGTAATCTGAGTTCCATACTGAGGATCTTTATTAGGGAAAACTTCTTTCTCTAAGATCTCTCTTGTATAATGATACGATTGTTGATTTACTTGCCCTCCATTTGGAAGTTGGATTTTATTATCTACTCCAGGAGGGGTTATATTTGATGAACGGAAAAATACTGTTGGATCAATGGTGTACCAAGCAAGTTTTGCTCTTCTAAATCCAAGAGTTAAGTCATCATTTAAATTTGCATTCTCAAAGACATCATTTTGACCTTGAGGAATAGATGCTAAATTCCAAGAAAGAGCATTTCTAATATCAATTGAACTTCTACTTGCTTCAAAATCATCAATATAAGATGTGCCTCCTTCCCCATTATCAATTCTCCTGTGATGACCTGGAATTAAGGTTGCAATTTCACCACTTGCTATAATTCTAGATTTTGCTTTTGTTTCAATAAATGGTATCATATCTACCATTCTAGTAACAAATGGTGACTCTGATTGGTAAGTACCGTCAAGTCCAATAATAGTATTAGATATTGGTTCGTCTCCAGCATTTATTTTATTCACATAAGGAGCCTCTGATAGTTTCAATAAAGTTCCTCCAATAATGAAATCTCTATTTATTTCGTAATCTGCATGAAAACCAATTAGAGTTTTGTCCTGAATACCAAACATAGCATTATTTTCTAATTTTATATTTATCGGAACACCTGAATTTAAAATTCCTTCATCAATAATAGTTACTCTACCAAGCATATAATCTACTGTATAATGCTGGTTTTCCACAAGTTTCTGAGAACCTGCAGTAACAGTTACTGAACCTTCTGGCACATTCATAGCATTTAAAGAAATTTCCGCCCCTGAAGAAGATTTATAAGAACCTTTTAATCTAAATTTATTTAGTTCTGGATATTTTTGAGCAACTGTTAATGTAGAATCATACAAATAATCATAAACATATTTATCTGCTATTTGCTGATCACTAAAATTCCCTCGTAAATCTGAGCCAAATGGTTCTAATACCGGGAAAATGATTCTTCCATTTGAAGAACGAACGGTTAGTCCTTCTATGAAATCAAAAACTCCATCAGAAATAGATGCTTGTTGCTGGTTTAAATTATCTAAATTTAAAAGCTTTATTATTGGAGTTCCATTTACAGATCCTTCAGGGATATAGTTAGTTAATCCTCCTGATTCTTCTGTGTTTTCATATAAAATATCTAAAACAAATTCATTAGAACTCATCTGATACGCTCCTAAAGCATAGATGTTTTTCATCATTAACTCCCAATTCATAAGTGATGGAGAAAAAGTAGTTCCTTTCAGTAATTTTACAATAAGAGCGTCTGGCGCACTTGGTCCATTTGAAGTCAATTCACCAACTTGAAAAGTTTCATTTCCGATAGTATATTGGAAAGCAACTGCTAATACTTCATCATTATTTAAAGACTGATTTAATGAAATATACCCTAGTTGAGGATGAATAGTATATTCTGTTTCTTTTAGTTTTCTGGCTCTTTCTAGTTTTTCATAATCTTGTCCTCCAATAAAATTAATAGCTAAGTTGGAAGGAATAGCTAACTGATTATTTACCTGATTTATATCTCTAATTCCTGAAAACTGAGAAAGTAAATGTTGATACATATCGTTTGCCTGCTCATTATCAGGAAAACTTCCTGGCAAAGAAGTAGTAAATAAAGTGTTTTGAATATTACCATCCGTTTCAGCTAAATCAAGGAAAGAGATAATGTTTCTACTGTCAGTAGTTTCTCCTGTTTTATTGGTAATCCAAACCTCAACTTTTGTAATATTTATAGGAGAGTTTACATAAGGTAAATTAGCAAGCGCTATATTATAATTTTCTTTAAAATAATGAGATAAAAAGAAGTGTTTGTTTGCCTCATATTGGTCAGCATATATATCAAATTCTGTAGTTTGAGCACCTCCAGTAACCTGGACTTCAGAAGTGGTGGATTTTTGTTGAGAAAGAATACCAGTAATAGTAGTTCTTCCGAATTGCAACTGAGTTTTTAATCCAAATAAACTCTGACTCCCTGTTATTAGAGTTCCGTTTAAAGGTAAACTAACGTTTCCTATCTCAATCTTTTTTATAATCTCATCTTCAAAACCAGTATATTCTAATTTCATATCGTTCTCGAAATTGAATGTTGCTTCTGTATTAAAATTAGTAGTTAACTTTAATTTCTCTCCAATTTTCCCAATAACATTCATCTGTATTTTCTCTTGAAAATCAAAAGAAGTTGTCTTTCGTTGTTTTACTGTATAATTCGGATTATCTAATCTATTTACTCTTAATGAAAAAATTAATTCTGCTGAACCTTGAGGACGAATATCAACCGTATTTCCACCAAAAACCTTATCAAAAGCTTCTCCAGGAATATATAGTTTTGGAAAACCATAGCTTTGTTGCACTGTATTATTTCTATCTCCAGTTCGTAAATCCCAATGATTATTCATCATTTCAGAGAGTTGATAGTCTAAATACTCCTGAAAAGTCATAACTTTCCGTGAAAAAAGATCGGTATTTCCTATTCTTTGAATCAGAATATAATTACCTGTATTTTCATCATAAAAAACATCAGAAGTAAAATTATTTGGAAAGTTCATGAATAAACCACCATACTGATCTGGATTGAATGTGTAGGTAAGAGTGCTATCTGAAATGGTAGTATCAGAGAAAAAAGAAAAGGATTTTGCGCTTTTACTAAAAGTGAGTAAAACTAAAAATCCTAGAAATAATATATACGACCTAATTTTATTCAACTTTATATTTTTCTACCCTAAAGATTTTCGAACTAAATCTTCCACAGTAATTCCTCCTTCATGGTTTTTCATTACTTGTTCCATCTTTTTCTCAGCTACTTTTTTAGTGAATCCTAAAGCTAGTAAGGCAGATAACGATTCTTCTTTAATTGTATTGTCTTGAGTAAACAATAAATCTGAAGTTTCTTTTCCTTTGCCAACTTTATCTTTTAGGTCGATAATTATTCTTTGAGCAGTTTTTCCTCCAATTCCTTTTACATTCTGAATAGATGATACATCAGCTGTAATAATATAATTCACAATTTCCTCTGCCGAATATGTAGATAAAATCATTCGAGCAGTACTAGGCCCAACTCCAGATACCGAAATTAGTTGCCTAAATAAATCTCTTTCGTCAGAAGTAAAAAACCCATAAAGAGTATGAGAATCTTCCTTTACTGCAAGGTGAGTTAATAATTTGCAATTCTCTGTTTGAATTGCTGAGTAGGTTTGTAAGGAAATATTTAATCTATATCCAACACCATTACAATCAATTACAACATAGGTTGGTGTTTTTTCTACTATTCTGCCGTTTATATGTGATATCATATTTTAGTTATTTGAGAAATAATATCTTAATGGGTTCTTTTTGCTTACCTTTTTTACCATTTCTCTTATAATTTAACAACAAATATACTACTTACATATAAAAAAACCCCCTTATATCT
>Ga0066826_10001930_pt1 | contig 10581 bp, 9 predicted proteins | sample ETNtaG_12_FD_65496 | JGI IMG/M metagenome (GOLD analysis project Ga0066826, IMG submission 65496) | Marine microbial and viral communities from oxygen minimum zone, Eastern Pacific Ocean - ETNP201306SV49 | ecosystem: Environmental > Aquatic > Marine > Oceanic | place: Pacific Ocean: Eastern... | reverse complement strand
GTTGGAGCTGATCAGAAACAACATCTAGAATTAGCAAGAGATTTAGCAATTCGATTTAATTCTACCTATTCAGATACATTTGTAGTGCCTGAGCCATGCATTCCTAAATCCGGTGCACGCATTATGAGTTTACAAGAGCCTGAAAAGAAAATGTCTAAATCTGATGAAAATCTGAACAACCTAATTGCCATATTAGATTCAGCGGATATTGTTAAGAAAAAAATTAAACGTGCGGTAACAGATTCAGGCTCTGAGGTTAGAATGGATAAAGCCAGGCCGGGAATATCTAATTTGGTGCAGTTATATTCTCTTATTGCCGATATCTCCATAAAAGATGTAGAAGCTCAGTTCGCCGGTAAAATGTACTCTGATTTTAAAGCAGACTTGGGAAATGTGATAGCTGAATTTTTGGAGCCCATTCAGAAAAAGTATAATGAAATCAGTAAAGATAAAGATTATTTAGAATCTGTGTTGGCAAAGGGTGCTGAAAATGCATTTTATCGCGGGAGGAAGACCCTCTCTAAGGTATATCGCAAAGTAGGTTTTATTCAGCCGGCTCGATAAATATAATGGATTATCAAGTCAAAGTAGAAAATTTTGAAGGCCCGATGGATCTTCTCCTCTTTTTCATTCAGAGAGATAAACTTAATATTTACGATATTCCTATAGCTCATATTACCAAGGAATTTCTAGATTATATGAAATTGATGGATATGATGAATATTGATCTGGGAGGAGAGTTTGTATATATGGCTTCCTTGCTGATGAAAATTAAGGCTAAAATGTTGTTGCCTGTGTCAGATGAGGATGTGGAGCAGATTGAGGATCCGCGCACCCCCCTCGTACAGCGATTGTTAGAATATCAGCAATACAAAAAAGTAGGCGAACAATTACAGGAAATATATGCTGATCATGCAGTGCATTTCTCTCTCGGACAAGACATGGCTTATGATGCAGGCTCTGAGAAAAAGATAAATCCCGTTCAGAATGTTACCCTTTTTACCCTATCATCTATTTTTCAAGAACTTATTAATCGTTTGCCGGATGTGAACCCCTACGAACTACATGAAGATCCTATTCAGTTAGATGAACAAATAGCTTTTCTAATTGGAGAGATTAATTCTACAAAAAGACTAAGCTTTACAATACTCATACCTATTTTGAAAACAAGATTGCGAATTGTGGTGACATTTATGGCAATACTGGAAATGTTACGTACCAATCAAATTACAATAGAACAGAATGAACCCTTTGGGGAATTAATACTAATGAGAGCTGCGGCATAGTGGATTATAAACACTTAGTTGAAGTGTTGCTTTTTGCATCTCCAGAGCCCTTAACCCAGGCTCGGTTTAATCATATTATTCAAGATGAAAATACGGTTGAATTAGCTCCTATTATAGATGAATTAAGTAATGAATATGAAACATCTGGAAAAGGGCTTATTATTAAGAAAATTGGAGGAGGGTTTCAAATATTATCCCATGGTGATTATCATATATACATTGAACGCATGTTTAAAAATACCCGAAAATTGCAGCTTTCCAGGCCTGCTCTTGAAGCCCTTTCTATTATTGCATATCGTCAGCCAGTAAGCAAAGCTGAAGTGGAATCAATTCGAGGCGTTGAATGTGGATCTGTGGTAAATACGCTTATGGAAAGAGAACTCATAACCGTGAAAGGCAGAGGGAAAACAGTAGGTCGTCCGCTTCTCTTTGGTACAACCCAAATATTTCTTGAATCTTTTGGTCTTGAAAACACAGCTGATTTACCAAAACTTAAAGAACTTTCTGAACTCATGGGTGATAACCCCGACCCTGTATTATTTGAGAACGATCATGCGACTGAATAAATTTCTTGCTCGTGCGGGAGTGGCATCCAGGCGTAAATGTGATGCCCTTATTGAAGAAGGAAAAGTTGTGATTAATGGTCATGTAAAAAGAAATTTTGGCTATCAAGTGGGTGCTGATGATGTTATAGTTTGCAATGGAATGCCAATTAATTCTCTTCCCAAAACGAAAGTATATCTTGTTAATAAATTAAAAGGGTATATTTCTACCTCATCGGATCCGCAGGGTAGAAAATGTGTCATTGATTTAGTACCAAGTGATGACCGCCTGTTTACGGTGGGTCGATTAGATAGGGATACTACCGGTGCCATATTGGTTACCAATGATGGTGAATTGGCAAATAAACTCATGCACCCCAAGAACCAAATAGAACGGGTCTATATTGTTGCATCTAAGTTAAATATCTCTAGGGATAAGAGGGGGCATTTATCTAAGGGTCTTGATCTGGGAGATGGTACAAAAGCGACGGGAGAACTGCAGCGTCTTGATAGAAAGGGGGGCTTAATTTACTGGAAAGTAGTTCTTCGAGAAGGAAAGAATCACGAAGTTAAGCGAATTTTCAAAGCCTTAGGCTCAGCAGTAGTGCATTTACATCGTCAATCTGTGGCAGGGTTGGAAATTGATAAAATTTCCCCTGGTAAATATCAAATATTAAAAGAAAATGAAGCTAAAAAGCTATTAGAGGGGATTCCGAAGTAAAAGGTAACTCTAACGAACTTTTTAAGGATGATGTTTTTTGAATAAATACTTTCCCATGAATAATGCAGAGAAATATTTTATTAATAAGGTAAAGGTACTTAAATTACTCGGCTTTTTTAAAAGAGAGTTTTCGACGAGATGGTAATTGCAATTGACGGGCCAGCTGGATCTGGTAAATCAACCACTGCAAAAAATGTAGCGGAAAAACTGGGGTTTATCCACATTAATACCGGTGCAATGTATAGAGGTATTTCCTTGAAATGCATTCAGGAAGATGTGAATATGGAAGACCCATCCCAGTTAAATCATCTTTTAACTCATACTAAATTAGAGTTTGCCGCAGAAGGTGAATTGGCATTGTTTATGGATGGTGTCGATATTTCAGCCGAGATTACTTCAGTTGAAGTGACCGATTTTGTTAGCCAGGTGAGCGCAATTTCAGAGGTACGAGAAAAATTAGTACAATATCAGAGAAAAATGGCAGAAGGTTTGAATGTGGTTCTCGAAGGAAGAGATATTGGTACGGTGGTTTTCCCAAATGCTGATCATAAATTTTTTCTTGTAGCAGATATTCATGAAAGAGCCAGACGTCGTAAAAAAGAAATGGAAGCAAAAGGTGAAGTAGTTTCTTTAGAGGAATTAACCGCTGAGATGTTGGAACGTGATAGGAAAGATTCCACCAGAAAGCATTCCCCTTTGAAAAAAGCAGAGGATGCGGTAGAAATAGATACTACCGGTATAAGCATTGAAGAGCAGGTAAACCGCATCGTAGAAATCGTAAATAAAACAATCAAATAGGAGCAAGACTCACATAATGAGTACAGACATAGAACAAAAAAACCAGGAAATAGAAAATACAGAATCCACAGAGGTGGTAGAATCTATTTCCGCAACCGAAGAAATAAAAGAAACTACTGAAACCCAATCAGAAACTGAAGAAATTGCTGAGGAAACTAACCCTGAGAAAGCTGAAGAAAGCGAATCTGATGATGTGGTTGCAGACATAAAAGAAATCACTGAAACCCAGGCAGAAACTGAAGAAGTTGCTGAGGAAACTGAAGAAAGTGAATCTGATGCTGTGGTTGAAGAAAAAACAGAACTATCTGAAACAGAGGAGGAACGTATTCCGCCTCCGGTAGCTGTATTAGATTATTTAGATCCATCCATTTTAGATATAAAAGTAGTGGCTGAAAATGAATTGGATCAATATGAAGAAGATGAATTTGTGCCGGATGCATTGCATGAGCAATATGCAGATACATTCAGCGATATAAAAGAACGGGAAGTTGTAACAGGTACAGTGGTAGGCCTCACTGATAGAGATGTGCTGGTTGATATTGGCTTTAAAGCTGAGGGAATTATTCATCGCACTGAATTTAAAGAACTCCCGGAAGTTGGACATGAAATTGATGTGTTTATTATTACTTTCGAAGACCGTCGTGGAAATATTATCCTTTCCAAGGAAAGAGCTGATTTTCAGAGACGGTGGACAGAAATTCGTAATTGTTTTGAAAAAGAAGAACTCATTACTGGGTTGATAAGCCGTAGGATTAAAGGTGGTATGGTTGTGGACTTAGGTGTTGTACAGGCCTTCCTTCCAGGGTCACAGGTGGATATTAAACCAGTTATGGATTTTGACGAATTCCTTGGCGTAGAGAGTGAGTTTAAAATTGTAAAATTTAATGAACTCAGACAAAACATAGTGCTTTCCCGTAAAGCCATATTAGAGGATGATCTGCTCGAAAAAAGACAAGCTGTTCTTGAAGATATGGAAATTGGAATGGTTCTGGAAGGAATGGTGAAGAATATTACCGACTTTGGAGCCTTTGTTGATCTTGGTGGCATTGATGGTTTATTGCACATTACGGATATCACTTGGGGACGAATCAACCACCCTACTGACAAGGTTTCGATTGGTGAAAAGGTCACTGTTAAGGTGATCGATTTTGATGTAGAAAAAGTTCGCGTATCTTTAGGTATGAAACAATTGCAGCCAGAACCTTGGGTAGATATTGACGATAAGTATCCAGTAGATTCAATCATAGAAGGAAAAATAGTGAACATGATGAATTATGGTGCTTTTATTCAATTGGAAGAAGGGGTTGAGGGTTTGATACATATTTCTGAAATGTCTTGGACTCGTCATATAAAACATCCTTCTGATATGTTTAAGGTAGGTGATAAAGTAGAGGCGAAGATTCTTAATATTGACACAGGTGAGAAGAAAATTTCCCTAGGAATCAAACAACTGCAAGATAATCCATGGGATACCATAGATAGTAAGTTTGTAGTAGGAAGTGATCATGATGGGATTGTTCGGAATTTAACGCAGTTCGGAGCTTTTATTGAATTGGAAGAAGGCATCGATGGATTGGTTCATGTATCTGATATGTCCTGGGTTAAACAAGTGCGGCATCCTAAAGAAATTGTGCAAAAGGGAGATACTATAAAGGTTCGTATTTTAGAAGTATCTTCTGAAGAAAGACGATTGGCTTTGGGTATTAAACAGATTGAGACAAATCCTTGGGAAAATATTAAAAATGATTTCACTTCAGGTAAAGTAGTTAATGGTGTCATTTTAAAAGTATTAGATAAAGGTATTATTTTCGATTTAGGTGAAGGCCTAGAGGGGATTGTTCCCCTGAAACGGTTAAAAAAGCATGAGAAAAATCAAATATTGATTAATTTCAAAGAAGGTGAGACTCATGAAGTAACTGTACAGGAAGTGGATGAAGAATATAAGAAAATCATTCTCATGCTGGATTTAGGATTGGATGGTTTGGAGGATGAGGGTGAACCGGAAACGGAAATGGTTGTTGATGAACCGGAATCAGAAAAGTTAGAAATTCCACAGGATGTCATTGATCAGATTTCTGATAATGAAGAAAGTAATGAATCTGATGATTCATCTGAAAATAATTCAGATGACGAAGATTCTGTGAATGAATAATATTCATTTAATTTAATAAAGTGAGGGGCTGATATAATCAGCCCCTATTTTTTATGCTTATTCTTGGTATTGAAAGCTCCTGTGATGAAACTGCTGGAGCTATATGTAATGACGGTGAGATAATAAGCAACGTTGTCCTTTCCCAGATAATTCATAAACAATTTGGTGGAGTAATTCCGGAAATTGCTTCACGTGAGCATGATTCACAAATTACCACTATTATTCATAAGGCCTTAGAAAAAGCTAATATTAGCTTATCTGATATTCAGGCAATTGCTGTGACATTTGGTGCCGGATTGATGGGTGCGCTGCTTGTAGGGTTAAATTTCGCAAAAGGCCTTTCTATTGCGTTAAAAATTCCATATATAGGAGTTAATCACCTAGAAGGCCATCTTTATGCAAGTTTTATTTCAAACCCAAAAATGCAATACCCATACTTATGTTTGTTGGTAACTGGAGGGCATACCCAAATATGGGAGGTACAATATCCAGGAAAGTACATATTACACTCAACCACTGTTGATGATGCTGCAGGTGAAGCTTTCGATAAAGGTGCTTGTATTTTAGGTTTAACCTATCCCGGTGGTCCTGAAATAGAAAAAATGGCTCAAAACGGTGATCCCGAAAAATATAATTTTCCAATTCCAAAAGTAAAAAGTAACCCATTGAACTTTTCATTTAGCGGATTAAAAACAGCATTATTATATAAAATTCGCGGAATGTCTGAGAATGATATTGAAGATAATAAGTGCAGTATTGCAGCAAGTTATCAAGAAGCAATTATAAAATCATTGCTACAGCGATTAACCCAGGTTATCTCCTTAACGGGAATAAAACAAATTTCAATTGTGGGAGGTGTTGCTGCGAATAAACGTTTTCGGAAATTGTCAGAAAAATTAAAAGATGATTTAATTACAGAAATATATTTCCCAACTTCAGAATATTGTACTGATAACGCTGCAATGATAGCGATAGCAGGATATGAAAAATTGAAAAAAGGAATTTATTCACCCTTATCCTTAAAAGCGAATCCAAATTTGCCTTTGAATGATGGAGCTATTGAATAATATGAAAATCTTGGGATCGCCATTCTTCACCATTATTTTCACAATAAGTTTTATTTTACTGTTGATTAGATATTGGAAATTGTTAAAAAATATTCCATTACCTTATAAACTATCACTCATTTCTCTTAGATCTATTACTTTAATTATTCTATTATTATTGCTGATTAATCCCTGGACAAATTTTAAGAAAAAAGAGCAAATTCCTCAAAATATAGATATAATATTTGATTTGTCTGAAAGTATGTACGCCCATTTCGATAAAATGGAATTATCAGTAGAAGGAATTATGCAGAGTATCAGCGCCCTTTTTGATAATAATCAAATTGATAAAAACTTCTACAGATTAGGTAAAAAAATAGAATTAATAAACGATGATTTAACTGCAATTGGCGTTACAGATTTTACGAATCTTCCTAATTTTATGGCATTTGAAAATCCAAACCAAATCTTATTAATTACCGATGGAAAAGCAACGCTGGGTCGTGAATTAAACAATATTAATTTCCCTAAAAATATACCCATTCATACCATCGGCGTTGGGCCAGTAATTTCTGAAAATGATCTTGCCATTAATCGCGTAATAATTCCCCCTCGATCTAATATTACAGATACTGTAAAACTTGTTATGAAAGTTAGCGCAAAAATTCAAAATGATGCCAATACCACATTAGATATTTACAATGGAAATGGCAAGAAAATATTTACAGAATCAGTAAGTTTTAAATCAGGTTCACATAATCATGAAATAGAAATTTTTATTCCTGCAATAAATTTCACCGGTTTAAACAATGCCACTATATACTCAATTGATGGTGAGTCTCAGCTAAAAAACAATCAATATTCATTCAAGGTTAACGTTCAATCTGATATTGATAAAGTTATATTGATATCTGGTGCATTGTCACCCAATTCTTCTAGCATTAAATCAATTCTAAATTCACTGGAAGGAATAGAAGTTGAGCACCATTATCGAATCGATGCTTTAAATTGGAACACTCATCCGGAAAGCATTTTGTCAGGAGATCATAAACTGATTGTATTTGATGATTTTCCAAGTGGGAATAATGACAGAATATTGTTTGATAAATTGATTCAATCATCTCGCTCTCGACACATTCCAATGGTGTATTTGGAAGGTCCTAAAAGTAATTTAACAACAGGGGAGATTATAAGGTCGCAATTTCCTTTTTTTATCCCCACTGCCATAGACTCTGAAATATTAACCTCACTTTCTGATGAATATTCAAAAATAATTGATGTTCAATTCAAATTATCTTCTTTCCCTCCACAAACCCGGTCGGTAAAGTGGACAATGGATAATAATGATTGGATTAATTTTACAGATGGCAGCTTTATGATTGCCAATAAGAATGATGTGTACATGGTTGCTATCCCGGATATAACAGGAAATCATCTAAAAACTAAAAATAATCTTTCTTCACCAATATTTTCCTTGTTAAATAAATTATTTTTACATGCATATTATGGGAATGAAGGTTTACTTGCAATGCATATTGATGGCTCATCATTTAACAAGGGGGAAATTTTCAGTGCAAAGTTACTTCCGGTTGAAAATTTAGGATTATTAAATTTCAAGGTAAAAGTTATTCACTCAGATATGGATACATTTATAACCGATTGTATTAAAAGTTTTCCTGAAAAATATTATAATTGTAACTTGACATTGCATTCGCCGGGTGAATTTACGTTAAGAGGTGAAGCAGAATTGCCTGATGGGAAGAAAATTAATAGCACAAATGAATCGATAATAGTTCAGGATGCGAACATTGAATTAAAAGAATTAATACAAGACCAGAATATACTAATGCAGGTTGCTCATACTTCGGGTGGTATTTATATACCTATTGAATCGTTGGATTCTATGTTTTCTAATATCGAAATTACACCAATTCAAAATGTAAGAAATTACCAAATTAGTGGACTATCTACTCAAAATTATTGGTGGTTACTCATTGTTCTTTTATCAACAGAATGGTTTATACGTAAAAAGTTAGGATTATTATAAAATGAAGATATTGGTTACAGGAGGAGCAGGATTTATAGGTGGAAACTTTGTTCTAAAACAAGTTCTGCAGGAGGGGAATAAAATTCTCAATTTTGATAAGCTTACCTATGCTGGGAACCTGGATACCTTAAAAGATGTTGAAAGTCATCCTGACTATCAATTTATTCAAGGTGATATATGCCAAAGAAGCGATGTTGAGAAAGCACTGTCACAATTCCATCCTGACGTAATTGTAAACTTTGCTGCAGAATCTCATGTGGATCGTTCTATTGATGGACCTTTCGAATTTATACAAACCAATATTGTAGGAACGGCAGTTTTATTAGATGAAGTCAATAATTATTATAAAAGTATGCCTGCTGAGAATAAAGAAAAATTTCGTTTTCTCCATGTTTCTACTGACGAAGTTTATGGAAGCCTTGGAGATAATGATTATTTTACCGAGGAAACTGCATACGATCCGAGCTCACCATATTCTGCTTCTAAAGCTTCGTCCGATCATTTAGTAAGGGCCTGGAATAGAACTTTTGACCTGCCTGTGCTTATTACTAATTGTTCAAATAATTATGGACCCTATCAATTCCCTGAAAAGCTAATTCCCCTGATGATATTAAATTGTATGTCCGACAAGCCATTGCCAGTATATGGAAAAGGAGATAATGTAAGGGATTGGTTGTATGTTGAAGATCATTGTGATGCAATTTATTCTGTTTTAACAAATGGTGGAATTGGAAGTACCTATAATATTGGTGGAAATAATGAGATAAAAAATATTGATATAGTAAAAATAATTTGTGGAAAAATGGATAAACTTTCCCCAAGAACAAACGGTGCTAAATATGAAGAATTGATAACCTATGTTGCTGACAGGCCCGGACATGATTTTCGATATGCCATTGATGCTTCTAAAATAGAAAATAAATTGGGCTGGTTGCCAAAAGAGAGCTTTGAAACAGGCATTGAGAAAACAATACGTTGGTATTTAGATAATAAAGAATGGTGGGAATCAATTCAAAATAATACCTATCAGCAGGAAAGACTGGGAGTGGTAAATTAATGAAAGGGATAATTTTAGCAGGCGGTGCAGGAACACGTTTATTTCCTCTAACCAAGGTTGCTAGTAAGCAGCTTATGCCGGTGTATGATAAACCAATGATTTATTATCCGCTCTCAACACTTATGCTAATGGGGATAAAAGAAGTACTCATCATTTCTACACCGGAAGATACGCCTAGATTTGAAAAATTGTTTAATGATGGATCATATCTTGGAATGGATATCTCGTATAAAGTTCAAGATGAACCGAATGGAATTGCACAGGCATTTTTAATTGGAGAAGAATTTATTGGGGATGACTCTGTTACGCTTATTCTTGGTGATAATTTATTTTATGGGCATGGGTATCTTGATTTTCTAAAAGGAAAGCTGGAGAATTTTAGCGGAGCAACCGTTTTTGGCTATTCGGTTAAAGACCCGGAGCGATATGGAGTGGTTGAGTTTAATGATAATGGAACGGTATTAAGCATTGAAGAGAAACCTCATCAACCAAAAACTAATTATGCAGTTCCGGGATTGTATATTTATGATGAAAATGTCGTTTCCATTACAAAGACAATGAAACCATCTGGAAGGGGAGAACTTGAAATAACGGATGTTAATAAGGCATATCTGCACAGGGGAGACCTTCATGTTGAGCTTCTGAGTAGGGGAGTTGCTTGGCTGGATACAGGAACCCATAAAAGCCTATTAGAGGCAGGCGCTTTCATTGAAACTATTGAATCAAGACAGGGGTTGAAAGTCGCCTGCTTAGAGGAGATAGCCTATGCACAAGGCTTCATAACGAAAGATCATTTATCCAAATTAATTAATAAATATCCGGATAATGATTATCGACAATATTTAGAATCTATTTTAAACGAATAGTATGGAATTTATACAAACTAAAATTTCTGAGGTTATACTCATAAGACCAGATGTCATTGAAGACCA
>Ga0066826_10001923_pt1 | contig 10605 bp, 9 predicted proteins | sample ETNtaG_12_FD_65496 | JGI IMG/M metagenome (GOLD analysis project Ga0066826, IMG submission 65496) | Marine microbial and viral communities from oxygen minimum zone, Eastern Pacific Ocean - ETNP201306SV49 | ecosystem: Environmental > Aquatic > Marine > Oceanic | place: Pacific Ocean: Eastern... | reverse complement strand
GTAGATCTCTGGAAAGCAGTCAATGGCGGGGATTTGGTGCATCCTCGCCTGCACCTCGCCGAGGCTTCTGAGGGAATCCGCATCCGAGCCGAGCAGACCGCCTTCGAAGTAGGGCAGCAGCGTCCAAGCCACACCTCTCCGTTCGGCGTGCATGCCCCCACCACCGAGCTCGATCGGCACGGGCGTCGGAATTCCGTGCGAATCCAGGTGGCAGTGGCGCCCAACGACAAGAGCCACATCATCCACCGTGTTGGCATTCCAGGCCTTCAGCACGACCTTGGAGCCATCACCGAGAGTCAGCAGCGAGTTTGTGTTAGCCCAACCACCCTCCAGAGCGGCCATAGAGCTCAGTTCGGGCAAATCGGTGAGGGATAGCAGCCAGGCCGCGTCCGCCTCGCCGATGCTGAATGCCATGCACTAACGCTAACTCAGAACCCTATTGCTTCTTCTCTCCAGTTAGGACTTAACATACCCACCGCTGCGGAGGCGTGTGACCACTATTGGGCAGGCCGACGGGCCTCAGGGGACCAATCCAATCGTGGTTATTGGCATGCATCGCAGCGGTACGAGCCTAGTATCGCGTCTATTGGACCAGTCAGGAGTGCTAATGGGAAAAGACCTCCAATCGGACCATGAGTCGAAGTTCTTCATAGGATTGAACAAGTGGATCTACTCCAATGCAGGGGCCGATTGGGCTCGACCGAGCGCGGTTGCCGAACTAGTTGACTTCGAGCCAGCCCGGGAGAACGTCGAGCAGTACCTGAGGGTCCGAGTATCCAGTAGGTCCAGTCGGAAATTCTCTGGACGCACCCTCAGAAACGGGCTTCTCGACCTCGATTGCCCCTGGGGATGGAAGGATCCAAGAAATGGGCCCGCACTGTCCTTTTGGCAGTCTATCTGGCCTGAGATGAAGATTATTCGAGTGGTGCGACACGGTGTCGATGTCGCAGCCAGCCTCAAGAATCGGAGCAGCCGACATTGGGCCCACGCCAGCAGCAGGTTCGAGAAGTGGCTGCCGCAGTACCGATGGAGATCGAGCAAATCACCCATTAGGAGGGGGCAACGGGCTGCTACCCTTAGCAACGCATTCGAGTTCTGGGCTGAGCAGATGTCTGTCGAGCGAGCCGCCCTCGAAGGGAGGGATGGCATATTGGAGATCCGTTACGAGGAACTCCTCACTGAACCCGAAGCCAGTCTGGGTAATATCCTCGAGTATATCTCCGCTCCCGAGGATCCAAACCTCCTCTCTATCCTCACGGAGTCAATGGACCCGAGTCGGGCATTCGCCTACAAGGAAGACCAAGACCTGAGGGCCTTTGCCGAACGAAATTCAGAGACTCTGGGGAAGTTCGGTTATGGGCCATGAGTCAAATCCCAGTGAAGGCACCAAGGGTGATTTCGAACACCGCGTAATGTTGCCTAGTGTTCAGAGACTGCGGATTGTCCATCTATTCGACGACTAATCTCGTCTCTCCACACCACGGTCTTGAATCCGGTCAGGGACTCGAACAGATCGAGCTCATCACTCAACTCCCCCCCACAAGTCAGGTAGTGACTGTCATCCAATGGAAAAACAGCCCCCTTTTTGCTTAGCATGGGTAATTTGTAGATATTCAGGTCCCTCTTCTGCAGGTATCTCACGAGGGGTGATTTGACCGCGTTGGGAATGAGGGAGAATGCACCACCGACGAAGTTGCCGAACCCCGTCATTGGCCTCCTGGTCGCAGCGCTGTTGGAATGCCTAGATGAGTCGAGGTCGTACTCTGCCACGTCCAGCCGCAGAAAACCCTCTGTCTCTCGCAGAACATCCAGCGGCTCTCCCCTTAGACGAGAACTGTCGACAAAGAGAAACCGATCCAAATCGAAGTGTTCCAACCACCTCTGCATCGAGGTGCCGTACATCGAGTCCGCCCTCAGGCGCTCGTCAGCCCATGCAATTTGGAAATCAGCCCAGTCTGCGTTATTCTCTAGGTCTGCCCCATTGTTCCTTACCATATTCCAATGACTCACAGTCCTGGATACCGGCTCCCGTAGGCACAGTATGAAGCGAGCATCGGGAAACCTGTCGCGTATCCTCTGAGGGGCCATGGGGCATGCGAAGGTGTGGACAGAGCCATCCAGCCTCAAACCCTCGTTGCTGAAGCACCCCTCGTATTTCGACCAATCAGGCTCGTCCTCCACGCGGAGAAAGGTACCCTTGTGGGAGGCGACAATGTTAGGCTCCTTCGGGTTTGAAAGGGAGATTCCGGGATGCTGATCCAGTGCATGGCCAAGCCACGTGGTTCCAGCCTTCGGAGCACCGATTAGGAACGCATCAACCTCTACCATCAGTCGCAGCCCTGATGGGGCGAGAGTGACCATCTCATTTCACTTTCCCAGTTCGTAATGGAGCCAAGTCCTCTGCCATGAATCATCTTTCACACATCGGATGACGCATTACGCATATGCCTATAACTCTCAATCCTCTCACTTTGACTGTTGATATGCACATCCTCGTAATGACCCGTTCCACCCTATCTCATGGATTCGGGGGCTTTCAGAGGCAATGCATCGACCTATGCGAGGGATTCGTGCGACTCGGCCACAAAGTGACCGTTCTCACCACCGCACACCCCGACGGGATTCTCAAGGAGGAGCAATCCGGGTTCATCGTACATTTCCTGACGCCTTCCAGACCCAGGAGGCTGTCGAGATCCTGGTTCAAGGCATCCAAGAAGATCATAGAAGAGATCCATCGTGAAGACCCTATTGATGTGATTCATAGCAACGAATTCGCGGCATTGGGTGTGATTTCATGGGCCAAGCGGAGAAACATCCCAATAACCGTCGTTTGCCATGGTTCTTTCAGAACGGGGCTGCTTTCCTTCCTGTCTTCTGCAGACAGGAGACCGAGATACTGGCACTGGCTGCTTCTGACTCCCATGTTTATGATTCGGAGGACACTCATGTGGGAGATGCCGATGAGGAGAAACTCATCCAACATCATACTGGTTTCCCCAACCCTAGAGGGGGACTTCCGCCTCTTTTCCCACAACAAGGTCAGAGTAATAGAAAATGGAATCACCCTTCCCGAACGTCGTGAGCCAACAACCGGAAATGGGAACCTGCGCCTCCTCTGCACAGGCAGAGCGGAGAGGGAAAAGGGATTCCACCTAGCCATCAAGGCGGTCGCCGAGATTTCTGAACTCGACCTTCACTTGGATTTGGTTGGGACCGGCGCCTATCTCGATGAAATGCGCCTCCTCGTTGACAATCTCGAACTCAACGATAGAGTAACCTTTCATGGCAGGGTGGATGACCAGGAGCTTTCCAGAATCTACTCCTCCGCCGACATCTATCTCATTCCCACAATCCGATACGAGGGCCTGCCCCTGGCTCTCTTGGAAGCCATGGCTCACGGCCTTCCGACCGTCGCATCGCACATAGGGGGGAACACGGATGTGATCACGAATGACCACGATGGCATCTTCATCAGCCCCGGAAGACTCGACGAGCTGGTAACCGCAATCCGTCGCTTGGGAACCGACCCCGCTCTCAGAAGCTCGATGTCCAAGGCCGCTAGGGAAACGACCGAAAGGAGATTCGACAAGGAAAGGATGGTGAGGGAGACAATCGAAGTGCTATCTTCGTTGCCTTGAGATTCGTACGGAAACTAACGCTGACCTCCCCTACGCGAAATTCAAGAATCGCGCGCTCCCCGCTCGTTTTGTGATTGACCTAGCGTCCATAGTGCTGAGGGGATTCCAAGACGACATAATCTCGACTTTCGGCGAAACCGCCGGTTGGCTGGTCGGCCACCTCATCATACTCGGCACCCTCACCCTGGCGGTCATGGCGATTCGCGAGCGAGACCACATCCTCGACCAATCCGGTTTCGATCGCACCACCGTTTGGGACGCCTCGTTGCTTGTCGTCCTGACGCTGGTGCTGTATCTGGCATTCACCTCCGCCTTCGGCTTCGAATCAGCCCCATCCGTAGCACTGGCTGCTGTTTCAGCCATCAGCGTCCGCTGGATGGTCAATGTCCTGGGATAGCCTAGCCCCTTCTCCTGAGGACGACTGTGACCACCACGATCAGCAGAACCAGAGCCGCCGACCCCCCAATCACGTAAGCCTCTTCGTCCTCTGAGATACCGAGGTCCTCGAGGAGGGTGCCATTCTGACCGAAGCCGACGTCGGTCACGCTTGCCTCCTTGGGGTTCACCGTCAACGTCAACGAATCCTCCTGCTGGCACGATTGCGCGGTAACCGTTCGCTCATCGATGACTACGAGGCATCCTACCCACTCGTCTGCGAGGTTCTCGGGGGTCGTCAGTAGGAACTGGCAATTCCTCATTCCGTTGCCGTTGGAGATTTGGACCTCGCAAGCCCCCTCGCTAATGTCATTGAACCCAGAGGCCCACATCCCCTCCTGACTCGCCCCCCCGCTCACTAGGTGCAACTCCACCTTGAGACTCTGGTCCCTGTTGCTCTCGCAGGAGTACGAGGCGCTGAAGGACGCCTCCTCCCCAGCATCCACCGTCAATGACCCCGGGCTGTACGAAACCCCGCAATCGATGAACTCAGGTACGATGGCGTCCAGAGAGTACGTCTCGTTATTGGTGATGAAACCGACTGGAATCCCTCCCGCCGCACCCGTTACCTGCGCGGAGACGACCAATTCGTAAGTGCCGACTTCGGCACTCTTGTCCGCGACCAGGATTACTTCGAAATCCTCCTCTCCCCCCGCCTCCACGGTAATTGAACTCGGGCCATCGGAGTCGATAGAAGCGGTATCGTACCCAATCGAGACGTCTTCTGAATACGCGGTCGGATTCTCCACGGTGCAGTGGACCACGGCACTGTCCGTGGTCGAGGAGAACTGGAACTCAATCTCCGCCTCGAGGCAGTCCAGGTTGATGGAGGGGAATATCTGCTCCTGTGCCGAAGCCAGTGGTGCGACTAGGCTCGCTGCTAGTAGAAAGGCCGCCCCCAGAGCCCCTGACAGCCACCTTCGCATGTGTGATTCGCCACTCCGCTCTGCCATAGATATTCGCACATCTGGCTCGAGCACCTGACGAATTCGTCGCTCAAAGCATTCATGGCGACTCCTCGCCGCGAACGGCCCATGAGCGAGGGGCCAGACCGACCGAAGGTCACCATCACCCCAGAGCACACCAAAGTCACCTCCGGGACCGAGGTCCAGGAGAAGCTGATCGTAGCCGCGCGTGTGTTCTCCGATCTGCTCAAGCCGACCTTCGGGCCAAGGGGACTCGACAAGATGCTGTACAAGACCGACGGTACGACCGCGGTCACGAACGACGGTGCCAAGATAGTCGCAGAGCTCCTCGTCAGGCACCCAGCGGCCAAGATGATGGTCTCGATGGCCAACTCCCAGGAGGAGGACTGCGGCGACGGAGTCACCACCACCATGCTGATCTGCGGCTCACTGCTTATTGAGGCCAACACCCTGCTTCGCAAGGGGCTCCACCCGCTTACCCTCATTGACGGCTACGCCCTAGCCCTCGAGGCGGCACGTGAACAGATGGATGACGATTCCCGAGAGCCGGATGAGACTTCGCTGGTGGCCGTTGCCGAGACCGCGCTGCGCGGCAAGGGCGCCGAGGCCGCGCTGGACCACTTCTCCCCGATGATCGTCGAGGCGCTTTCCATTGTCTCGGAGAATCGCGAGGGCGCAGCCGCGGAGCATGTCGCCATGCACAAGACGGGTACAGGGGGCCTGCGCGACTCGCGTTTGGTTAGGGGCATCATCGTCAACAGGCGGGTTATCATGGACGACCTCCCCAACGACTTGAGCGATGCCAAGATCGCATGCCTCGATGGGGATCTCAAGATCAGGGAACTCACCAGGGACGTCGAGATCAAGATCACCAATGCCGGCGAACTCGACTCATTCATCGAGGCTGAGCAGGAGCGCAGGGGGGAAATAGCCCGGAGCATCATCGATAGCGGTGCAGGGGCGATTCTCTGCTCCGGGGAGATTGACAGGGACATCCTTCACCACCTAGCGGACTCGAGCATACTCGCAGTTGGCGAGTTGGATTCTAGAGAGATACGAAATGCATCCGATGCACTAGGTGCAAGGATCGTCGACTCGCCATTGGATTTGGAGGAATCAGACCTCGGTCGCTGTGGCCATCTCACATGGGAGCGGCGCGAGGCTTCGGACGGCGTAGAGGACGTGATTCGCATTGAGGGCTGCCCGAATCCGGCCATCGTTACCATAGAGGTCGGTGGGGCCGGTGAGACTGGAACCGAGGAGGCCATCAGAGGGCTGCATGACTCCCTAAGGGCAACCTCATTGGCACTCGATGAGGAGCTGCTTCCTGGGGCGGGCTCAATCCACGCTAGGATGGCACACTCGGTCAGAAGTGCATCGGAGGCCCAGGGCGGCCGAGAGAGGCTCGCCATGGAGGCCTTTGCCAGGGCTCTCGAGACGGTTCCAGCGACTTTGGCGGAAAACGGAGGTAACGACCCTCTGGATTGCGTGTTGGAGCTCCGAGCCGCTGCAAGGGGGGGAGAAGCTCCCGTGGGAATTTCCCCGGACGGTAAGACTTGGCAAGTCGATGGAGTCTGGCATCCCCGTTCTGTCATCGAGAACTCGCTCGTGTCCGCTTCTGAGACAGCTATGAGCATGCTCAGAATCGATCAGGTCGTCTCAGCCCGAGGCGACTAGGGCAGTAGACACGAACCATTCAAGTCCGCCGCACTCACGCATCGACATGGTGTCGCCGCGAGCTCTGCTGAGCGTCTGGGACAAGTCTGGAATCGAGGACCTAGGAAAGGCCCTCGACGGAATGGGCTGGGAGTTACTTTCCACAGGAGGAACTGCAAGCGCACTCAGGGAGTCGGGATTGGAAGTCGTGGAAGTGAGCGAGGACACCGGCCACCAGGAGGTCTTCGATGGGCGCCTCAAGACGCTTCACCCAGCTGTCCACGGGGGCATTCTCGCTCGTAGGGATCATGAGGATGACATGGCCACCCTCTCAGAACTAGGCTACGGGACAATAGACCTCGTTTGCGTCAACCTCTACCCCTTCGAGGCAACCGCGGCGCGCAACCCCCCGGCTAGCGATGCCGAGCTGATCGAGATGATTGACATCGGTGGTCCGACCATGATACGCTCGGCTGCCAAGAACCACGTCGATGTGATCGTGCTGACCCATCCCGACCAGTATCGGAGCACCCTCTCCTCCCTATCGAAATCCGACGGCGAACCGTCGGGGGTCGATCTCAGCACGAGGCGAACCCTTGCCTTGGAGGCATACCAGAGCACGGCATCCTACGACTCCGCTATCTCCAGCGAACTCGATCATAGGTTCGCTCAAGGCATAGTCCCCTCTAGGCTGCATGTCGCATCCGGCAGATTCACGGAGCTGCGCTACGGGGAGAACCCTCACCAGCCGGCCGCCTTCTACCCCGCTGCCGGACCCCCGTCCGGCCTTGCTGCCGCGGTTCAGCACGGAGGCAAGCCGCTATCGTACAACAACTACCTCGATCTGGACGGAGCGCTCAGGCTCGCTCGCTCCCTGGACCTGACATGCGCTGGCGAACCTCATGCCTGCGTGATCATCAAGCACACAAACCCATGCGGCGCTGCTGTTGACCAGACCCAGGTCGGGGCGTGGGAGAACGCACTAGCCAGCGATCCCGAGAGCGCCTTCGGATGCGTCATCGCATTTACCAGAACCGTCGAGAAGGAGACTGCCGATGCCATCGGTGACCACTTCTTCGAGTGCATGATTGCTCCCGGCTACGAGCCCGAGGCTCTTGAGGCACTGTCTGCGAAGAAAAACCGCAGGATGATGACCCTCGATCCAATGGAGCAGCGAGTTGATGAGGTCAGAATGCGGCAGGTCGAGGGGGGATGGCTTGCCCAGATTCAGGGCCCGCCCAGAATTGACTGGGACGGGGTTAAATGCGTCACTGACAAACAGGTGGACACTTCTGGAATGACGCTCGCCCGCTTTGGCTCGACCGTGCTGGCCGAGGTCAAGTCCAACGCAATCATCCTCGTTGCTGGAACGGAGGCGGGTTGCGCCACCGTGGGCGTCGGCCCCGGCCAGACCAGCAGGGTGGAGGCGGTTAGGATAGCGGCTCGCAGGGCGGGTGAGCGGGCCGAGGGCTCGATGATGGTCTCAGATGCCTTCTTCCCGTTCCGCGACGGAATCGACGTTGCCAATGAGATTGGAGTCTCGACCATCGTCCAACCAGGGGGATCTGTCCGCGATCACGAGGTGATTGAGGCCGCCGACGAACATGGCATGGCCATGGTCCTCACGGGAACCAGACTCTTCCTCCACTAGTGGCCTTTGCCTCGTTTGGGCGACATCATCATACCCCGGATTCTGATGTCGATGCATGGCATCCGGTTCCTCGGGCCCGCCCAATACCTACGACGACATCGTCTCAGCGATAGGAAATACCCCCCTAATCCGACTCAACCGCCTTACTGAAGGGCTGAAGACCTCTTCTGTTTGGGTCAAGTTGGAGCGTTGCAACCCCGGCGGCTCGATCAAAGACAGGATAGCACTGCAGATGGTGCTCGAAGCCGAGTCGGAGGGAATACTGAAACCCGGGGGGACGATTGTCGAAGCGACCTCCGGCAATACCGGAATCGGTCTGGCTATGGTCGCAGCGCAGAGGGGGTATCGATGCGTCTTCACCATTCCCGATAAGATGAGTGAGGAGAAGATCACGTTGCTGCGGGCCATAGGAGCCGAGGTGCACGTCTGCCCTACCGCGGTCGAGAAGGAGGACCCACGCTCCTACTACGAGGTGGCATCACGCCTAGCCAAGGAGATACCCGGGGCGTGGTACCCAGACCAGTACTCACACCAAGCCAACCCACTAGCTCACATGCTTTCGACCGGGCCCGAGATCTGGGAGCAGACACAGGGCAAACTGACCCATTTCGTTGCCACCATGGGGACTGGAGGAACGATTTCTGGAACGGCTAGGGCTCTCAAGGAACTAGCCGAGTCCAATGACCGTGCTGTGCCGAAGATTGTCGGTGTGGATGCGGTGGGCTCCATTCTGAAGCAATGGTTCGAGGAGGGCACGATTGGGGAGCCCAGTACCTACAAGGTCGAGGGCTTCGGAGAGGACTTCATTCCCTCGGCCACCGACTTCTCACTAATTGACGAGGTCCACCGGGTCGACGACGGGACGTGCTTCCGCTGGGCCAGGGCACTTGCGAGGCAAGAGGGAATGTTCTGCGGCGGTTCCTGCGGTGGCGCAATCAAGGTGGCCCTCGAGATTGCCGAGACAGCGGAGGCCGCTGGCGAGGTAGCAATGGTCGTAGCCATACTGCCGGATGCTGGGAACCCCTACCTATCCAAGTTCTACAGTGACGATTGGCTATTGGATAATGGCTGGGACCCCAAGGACTGGGAGTGATAACTCTCAGGCCCTCTCGAGGGCTTGCTCCAAGTCAGCGATGATGTCGTTCGCATCCTCCACCCCAACGGAGAGACGCACCAAACCGTCCCCGAAACCACGAGCGAGCCGGTCTTCCCGTGGGACCTCCGCGTGAGTCATGGTCGCGGGATGTGTTATCATCGTCTCCACCGAACCCAGGCTCTCTGCCAGCAGGCACAGGTCCACGGAGTTCATCAGAGTCTTGCCAGCCTCCAAACCACCATTCAACTCGAACGAGATCATCCCGCTGTAGCCGCTCATCTGCTCTACAGCAATCTCGTGCATTGGATGCGAGGCCAGCCCGGGGTATGTCACCTTGGCAACCTTGGGATGCTCGTCTAGGTACGCAGCCACCTTCTCAGCATTCTCCCAGTGCCTCTGCATCCTCAGATGCAGCGTCTTCAGACCCAATATCGTCAGCCAGCAGTCGAACGGACCGGGGACCGCTCCCACACTCTTTTGGATGAACTTCAGCTTCTCGAAAAGACCCTCGCTGTTGGTGATGACCGCCCCGCCGATAAGTTGGTTGTGTCCGCTGAGGTACTTCGTAGTACTATGGAGGACAATGTCAGCACCGTACTCCAAGGGCTTCAGGAAGACCGGTGTCGCGAAGGTCGAGTCGACGACGTACAACAAGTCGTGCTTCTTCGCAATCTTTCCGACAGCATCGAGATCGGTGATCTTGAGCAATGGGTTGGTGGGCGTCTCTATCCAGACCATCTTGGTCTCGGGTCTGATTGCAGCCTCCACGTTCGTCGCATCCTGGGAATCCACATACGAGAAGTGGACGCCATAGTTCGACATCAGCTTGTTGAAGAGGCGGGAAGTTCCACCATATACATCATCACAGCATACCACGTGGTCGCCCTGCTCTAGCAGTTTCATGCAACTGTCAGCGCCCGCCATCCCGCTGGCGAACGCGACCGCATAACTTCCCCCCTCAATGGCTGCTAGATGACTCTCCAGCTCCTGCCTTGTCGGATTCGAGGATCGGGTGTAATCGAACCCTTTGTCTCGCCCTACCTCTTCAAGCACGTAGGTCGCAGTCTGGTACAGTGGTGGAATGATTGCTCCCGTTGTGGGGTCCGGCTTACTGCGTCCTCTAACAATCGTAGTGTCGAATTCCATGCAACTCCCCGTCCGACGCGCTAGGTAATCTAGCAAAAGCGTTTCACTGAAAATGCC
>Ga0066826_10001921_pt1 | contig 10606 bp, 10 predicted proteins | sample ETNtaG_12_FD_65496 | JGI IMG/M metagenome (GOLD analysis project Ga0066826, IMG submission 65496) | Marine microbial and viral communities from oxygen minimum zone, Eastern Pacific Ocean - ETNP201306SV49 | ecosystem: Environmental > Aquatic > Marine > Oceanic | place: Pacific Ocean: Eastern... | reverse complement strand
CAACCATTGTTGCCAATGAAGAAACCAAAGATGCTGTAATTGCAAGAGTTGCTTCTATTAAAAGAGAGCTTGAAGATACAGAATCAGAGTACGACCGTGAAAAACTAAATGAACGAATTGCAAAGCTTGCTGGTGGTGTAGCAGTTATTAAGGTTGGTGCTCCAACGGAAACCGAACTCAAAAACAAAAAACTAAGAATAGAAGATGCGCTAAATGCAACTCGTGCAGCAGTCGAAGAGGGGATTGTCGCTGGGGGTGGTACAACACTATTGGAACTAAGAAAAGATCTCAATCAACTCTCCAATGAGCAATCTGGTGACCAAAAGACAGGAGTTGAAATAGTTCAAAAAGCCCTATCAGCTCCAGCAAGGCAAATTGCAATTAACGCTGGTGAGAATGGAGATGTTGTCGTCTCTGAAATTGAGCGTATCGGGAAAGGTTTCAATGCACTAACAGGAACCTATGAGGACCTCCTTTCTGCTGGGATCATTGATGCCTCAAAAGTAATAAGACTTGCTCTACAAGACGCAGTTTCAATTGCTTCACTACTTATCACTACTGAAGTAGTCATAGCAGACAAGCCAGAACCACCTGCCAGCCCAGGAGGAGAAGGAGGAGACCCTATGGGCGGAATGGGCGGAATGGGCGGAATGGGCGGAATGGGCGGAATGGGCGGAATGGGCGGAATGGGAATGCCTGGAATGATGTAAATACAATCAATCACTATTTACATTGATTGATTTAAAAGATAAGAAGCAAAGTCTTAGAGATTTCTTAGATCCGCTATACAGGGTCCAAGAAATCTCATTTTTAAGAATGTTGCCTTAATCCTCTTATAGAAAAAATATCAGCTCAAAATCTTTAAAGACTTTAATTAAACCAACGAATTTGCATTCATCTAGGAAGCCTTAGGATAGTTTTCATCTGAGGCAGGGAGCCATCTACGTAACCTTTTCGGAGCAGATCTAGGAGGTGGAGGTACTTCCATTTTTATCAAATGTTGCTGAGGTAATTTATTACTATTAATAATGCTTGATTCACCATCTTCTGAGATATTTAGATGTTCTATTTCCTCTGAATCAAAAGATCGAAAAGCCTCCGAAGTGGCGCCTTCAAGATCTATTCCTTCTAAGTCTTTTTCAGTTTCACCGAAAGTCATAGCAGATTGACCCAAAGCCGAAACTCCACACTTCTCAATAACATCCAATTGAACTGGATCAAACTCATGAGGTAGATGGCTTGAAGGTTCCAAATCATCAAAGCTTTCCACTTGCAAAAATTCTCTCAAGGTTTCCAATCCATAACGATGGGCACATTGGAGCTTCAAAAGAGAAAGTTTTTTCTCATCGCTTAGTTCAACTGCTTCAAGAATTTGTCTTTGGAGATCATTCTTCCGAATAGAAAGAAGTTTGGAACAGTAAGCTTGTTTCACGAGATCAAGCAAGTTTGCGATTTAAAAGTGGGCTGATCAAAAAGAACAGTCCAAGAGAGATCCCTATCAAAGTGCAAAGGCATCCATATCCAGTCACATCCCCATAAGGGGCATGAAGGATTACTAGACCAAGGTCAAGTGGTCCGCCATAAGCGGCTCGAATAGGTTCTATTGCAAAGGTAAGGGGATTAATGGATGCAAGCCAGCCCAACCAGCTAGGCATGAAAGAAATTGGAGCTAAAGCAGTACTTGCAAAAAGCAATGGAAGATTGGCTACAAATATGATTGCAATTAATTCAATGTGACCAGGAAGTGCAAATGCCAATCCCAAACTTAATGCAGTCACAGCAAAAACTAATAACAATAAAGTCACTAAAACAAGCAAGAGACCTGAAGGACCTGGCCAACCATAACCAAGAAAAAAAGCTGTCACCATAATTGCGATGCTCTGCAAAAGACTAATTGAAGTTATATAAATAACTGAAGCAAAAACTATTGAACTTCTACTGGTTAAAGGCGCTACCAACAAACGATTAAGAAATCCAAACTCACGATCGAACATCACAGGCAAACCAGCATTTAAGGCACCACTAAATGCGGTAAAAACTATTACTCCAGCACCTAGGAAATGTCCATAACTCATTCCTCCTGGAAGAAAGCCATCAGGGGCATTAGAGAACAAGGCTCCAAATAAAACGAGCCAAATCAATGGCTGAAGAATGCCAGCAATCAACGTAGAAGGTCGCCTTATCAATTGAATGAAAAGTCGTTTTGTTAAAGCTAGTGTCTCCTGCCGTAAAGCAGAGAAACCTTCTCTCTCAAAGGAATTAGAAGGTTTAACCCAAATAGAACTTGACATAAAATTCCTTGATGCAAAAAATACGAAAAGAAGCAGCCTTTGATTTACAGGTTAGAGATTTACCTCATGGCTTGTTTAGTTTCAAGCTTTATATCTCTTCTACCAGAGACGGCTAGCTCAGCATCCATCAGAGTTCTACCAGTGGCCTGCAAATAAACATCATCCAAGCTTGGTCGACTATGAGTGAGAGCAAATACTTGAAAATTTGATTTTTTCAAATTCTCTCGCAACCGAGGCAAAACATCTTCACCATCCACAACAAGGTTCAAAGAAAAACCTTGAGCTCGATTCACAACAACTTGCCTCACTCCCTCAACCTTTACAAGTAAATCTCTGACTTTTGCGGACTCATCCTCATCGCTAAATTCACGTACTCTTAGTGTTACTCGATCACCACCAAGTTCTTGCTTTAACCCTTGGGGTGAACCTTCAGCGATGACACATCCCGCATCAATGATTGCCATCTGATCAGCAAGTGCCTCAACTTCTTCTAGATAATGAGTACTCAGGAGAATTGTGGTCCCCTCTGATTTGAGCTCACGTAATAATTGCCAAATTGCAGAACGACTTTCAATATCCAACCCAACTGTCGGTTCATCTAATACTAATAATCGCGGTTTGTGCAACAGGCCTGAAGCAAGATCTAGCCTTCTTCTCATTCCCCCCGAAAAACTTCCGCAGCGGCGATTAATCCAAGCTTTCATATCAAGCCTTTCAATTAACTCTGCAATTCTGGAATCACGTTCTCTGGGGTTTAAGTGATATAAATCTCCCTGCAACTGCAACAATTCAAGTCCTGTAAGAATCTTGTCAATCGCAACCTCTTGAGCGACGTATCCAATTTCACTCCTTACTGAACGAGGATCCTCCAAGACGTTTATTCCAGCCACAGATGCATGGCCTGAATCAGGGGCTAAGAGCGTACAAAGAATTCTAAGGGTAGTAGTTTTACCAGAACCATTTGGGCCCAGAAGACCATAAAGGCTCCCATTAGGAACCTTGAGAGTTAATCCATTGAGGGCCTTAACTGCCCCATAGGCCTTAACCAACTCCTCAAGTTCGATCAGATACATCAAAAAGAAAGAGGATTCCTCCACGAATGATTGGAAATCTAGACAGCAAAGCAGTCTTGGGGTTGCATATTCATTGGTTTAAGGTTTTTTCATACAACAGGCAACGCACTAGTTATTTGTCTCAGCAAAGCAATGCCCTGAATATCCAACTGAACTGCCATTGGTTGACGACTAATCACAAGCAAAAGACATACTCCAAACATGTAAAGGATTGACCAACGAAATAGTCCCTTAGCGAGGCTGAGATCCTCTGGTGCCAAGCCCAATCTCTTGATCATTTGAAGCAAGCGAGCATTAAAAGGAAGCAGCAAAATGCCATATAGCAATCCTCCTTCTGGCAAGGCCCAGAAACCAAAGCCACTGAGAAGAACCGTCGCCCATCCATATCGTGAAATTGCCTTTGCAGTAAAAGCTGGTCCTTTCACAACAGGAAGCATCGGAATACCTACAGATTTGTAGTCATCCTTCAATAAAAGTGCCAGCGCCCAAAAATGCGCTGGTGTCCATACCATTACAAGCGCAAATAACCACCATCCACCAAGTCCAACGTGTCCAGCGGCAGCGGCAGCACCAACCAAAGGAGGGATCGCTCCTGCTACTCCACCAAAAACAATATTTTGAGATGTTCGAGGTTTTAAGAATGCGGTGTAAAGGAGTACATAACTACAAAGACCAAGCAGAGACAAACCAGCAGCCAAACAATTAACACCGCCGACCAAAAGCGCTGCAGCTGCCAAGGTACATGAAATGGCACCAGTAAAAACACCCACAGGTGACAACTTGCCAGAAGGCAAGGCTCTGCCGCTGGTACGCTGCATTCGTCCATCTAAATCCTGCTCCCACAAACAATTCAAAGCACCTGCTGCTGCTGCTGCGAGGGCTCCACCCCCAAGAGTGCAGGCCAAGCGAGGTGATGGTAGGGGCCATCCTTCACTTAAGGCCATCCCTCCAAGCGTCGTAGCCAAAAGGAGAGGGATCAAACGTGGTTTTGCGACCTCCAACCATGGAGGAAGCTTTATTCTTCTACGAGACGGGACCAAATGATCTCTCCCTAATTCGGGAGAGATCGTCTCAGGAGTTGAACTAACCATGACAGGTTTCCAAACGAGATTCTTTAGGAATTAAAGGTAAAGAGGATTGCGTCCCCGCCAAGCTTCTACAGCTCAGTGCAGCAAGACAAGCAACCAACAAAGTCGCAACAAGTTGGTGAGAAATAGTTATCCATGGTTGCTGGAGACCAAGCCGCAAAGTAATGACTCCAAGGGTGATCTGAGTGGCAGACAGCAAAGAAACTACTAACAGGAAGCGCCATTGACTACGTGACCATTCACCTGCGAACAAAGAAGTAATAACGAATAACAGTAAAAATGCAGTGATTGGTATTGCAGAAGTTCGATGCAAGGCCAGCCAATGACAGGCCTGTCCTTGATTCAAACATCTTTGTGCTGCCCAAGTTGTAGCCATCCGCGCACCAAGGAGAGACTGCCCAAAAACTGCAATCAAACAACCACCACTCATGAAGCGCCACCACAAAGGAGACGGAACGTCATTTGTTGCAAGCAGCCTTTGAGTTAACCCACTCATTGCAGCTACTAATGTTAATGCCAATGCTAAATGGGCAGTAACAATGCCAGATTGCAAGAGATTTACAACTGTCAAGGCTCCAAGCCCCCCTTGAATTAACACCAAGAGAACTAAAAAGGAATAGAACCAGGGGAGCCAACGAGGAAGTTGTGCTCGCCAAATCAAGGACAGTAGCAACTGAACAAGCAATGTGATGCCAATTAAAAATGCATCTAAGCGATGAAACCACTCAAGGAAAACCTGAGCATTCATCTTGCTTCCAGGGAGTAAAGAACCAAAGCAAAGAGGCCAATCAGGGCAAGCCAAACCAGCCTCCATAACACGAGTTGCACCCCCAACAACAACCAAAGCAACAAGAGCCACAACGAGATGAGCTGCTAATTGAGCCAGACGCCACTGAATCCTATAGAGGGAAGAAGAGTTCAAAAAATTCGCTCGTCCCCCTAAATACAATTCCTGTTAGTGCAAGGTAGCTATCAAATCAACCACGTCACCATGTATGGACTACTACAACACCAAAAAGAGGTTCCTAAATCTCTCAACCCTGACAAAAGGCATTATTGCTCTTCCTGAAATCCTTCCAAAAGCCTTGAGATCAAAGCAAAGTGATTTTTAACTTCACTTCTACTTAACAATCTCTAGATGCATAGACCGGCTCTTCTCAATAACCTAAAAAAACAAATGGAGTCTTGTTGTGCCGAACCAATCGGCCATTTTTACAATTCTGCTAATCATTGCCCTAGTACTTGGAGGCACATGGGTTGGGCAAAATGTGAATCTTCTTCCATTAGATGCCAGCACTAATGCAAGTGTTTATGACGAGCTTTTCAAAGTTCTCTTCAGTATTGGAACGATACTTTTCGTTGGGATGGTTGCTCTTGTTGTTTATAGCCTTATACGCTTTCGACGGAAATCGGGAGATCTTGGAGATGGTATTGCAATAGAAGAGAACTTACCTCTTGAAATTTTTTGGACAGCTGTACCAACAATTGTGATTTTATTTGTAGGTCTATATAGCTATGACATATACGACAGGATGGGAGGGATGCAAGCACTACCTCAAGGTGGTCATAATCATCAATCTATGATCAACGATCAGAAGATCTGGGGAGGCATTGGATCTGGGTCAATCGAGTCACCTAGTACAAATTCAATAGGTATATTGCCTATCGAAGTAACTGCATTGCAATTTGCATTTCTTTTTCATTATCCACAGGGAGACATAATTACAGGAGAACTTCATGTTCCTGTTGATCACCCAATAAGTTTAAAACTGGAATCAAAAGATGTTATTCACGCTTTCTGGGTCCCAGAATTTCGTATAAAACAAGATGTAATTCCAGGGCAGCCAACTATCTTGAATTTCACCCCAACCAAGCCTGGACGTTATCCAATTATTTGCGCTGAACTTTGCGGTCCATACCATGGTGGAATGCGTTCAACAGTAGTAGTAGAAACCGCAGAAAGTTATCAAGAATGGTTCCAAAATAACGCAAAAATCACCGAAACAATTTCATGACTATTTCCATACCACCGCAAGAGAGCAATCAGCCAAGTAGCCTCCAGCCAAAAGGCTGGCTGCGTTACTTTAGTTTCAGTCTTGATCACAAAGTAATTGGTATTCAATATTTAGTTTGTGGTTTTTTCTTCTATCTCATTGGTGGAGCACTTGCCAGCGCAATTCGCATAGAACTAACAAGCCCACTATCTGATTTTATGGCAAGAGATGTATACAACCAAGTCTTAACCCTTCATGGGACAATCATGATCTTTCTATGGATTGTTCCTGTTGTTAATGGTGCATTTGGAAATTACCTAATACCTTTTTATGTAGGAGCTAGAGACATGGCATTCCCGCGGCTAAATGCAGTGGCATTTTGGTTGATCCCCCCAGCCGGCCTGCTTTTAATAGGTAGTTACTTTATCAATGGAGCAGCTCAATCCGGTTGGACTGCATACCCACCTCTCAGTATTACTACACCTGCTGCTGGGCAACTGATATGGATCATCAGTGTTCTTCTTTTAGGAGGAAGTTCTATCTTTGGAGGTATCAATTTCATCGCAACCATCTTAAAGCTGCGTAGGCCAGGTCTAAAGCTCATGCAACTACCTATGTTCTGCTGGGCGATGCTTGGCACAAGCATCTTGGTAGTCCTATCAACACCTGTCCTTGCAGGTACTCTGGTCCTTTTAAGTTTCGATATTGTTGCTCATACTGGGTTCTTCAATCCAGCACTAGGAGGGAATGTTGTTGTCTACCAACATTTGTTTTGGTTCTATTCACATCCAGCTGTCTACATCATGGTCTTACCAGCTTTCGGGCTAGTAAGCGAAATCCTTCCAGTTCATAGCAGGAAGCCACTATTTGGCTACACAACAATGGTCTACTCAATAATGGCAATTGTCGTTCTAGGCTTCCTAGTCTGGGCCCATCACATGTTTACCAGCGGGACACCTCCTTGGATGCGCCTGTTCTTCACAATTGCAACCTCATTCATTGCTGTCCCGACTGGGATCAAATTCTTTAATTGGGTGGCAACTTTATGGGGAGGGAGAATCTCTCTAAATAGTGCAGTACTTTTCTCTTGCGGCTTTATTGTCAACTTTGTCTTCGGGGGAATAACCGGAGTAGCGCTTGCACAGGTTCCATTCGATATTCATGTTCATGATACCTACTTTGTAGTAGCTCATTTTCATTATATTGTCTACGGAGGCTCCGTATTCGTTATATTTTCATCTATTTACCACTGGTATCCAAAGTTTACAGGGAGAATGCTGAGTGAAAATCTAGGAAGATTTCACTTTATCCTGACCTTTATCGGTTTCAATCTTTGCTTTGCTCCCCAGCATTGGCTAGGCCTTAATGGAATGCCTAGAAGAGTTGCTGAATACGATCCTCAATTTGAACTGGTCAATCAAATCAGCAGTGTTGGAGCTTTAATAATGGCCTTAAGCACCCTGCCATTCCTGTGGAATGTGATCCAAAGTGCTTTTAACGGCAATATTGCAGGAGATAATCCTTGGCGAGCGCTTACACCCGAATGGCTTACCAGTTCTCCACCACCAGTCGAGAATTGGAAAGGTCCTGCACCATTGGTCACCAAGCCTTACGGATATGGAGTCAACATTGGGAGTAAGAGCAATTTATCAACCAGCAAAAGTGAACTTGAGGAGGAGAAACAATGACCAACGTCATCCAAAGTGAAGAAGCTAAAGAAGTTGAGATTTCGCATGAAGAGGAACATGCCGACCACCGCATGTTTGGACTCGCAACCTTCCTGGTAGCAGATGGCATGACCTTCGCAGGATTCTTCGCCGCTTATCTAACTTACAAAGCAGTTAATCCTCTACTGCCTGATGCGATATATGAGCTTGAGCTTCCTCTGCCAACACTTAATACCATCTTGTTGCTAGTCAGTAGCGCTACATTCCATCGTGCAGGCCAAGCTCTCCATAAAGACAACGCAACTCTCTGTCAGCGCTGGCTACTTATAACTGCAGGCCTAGGCCTTGCTTTCCTAGTCAGCCAAATGGTCGAATACTTCACCCTACCCTTTGGACTTACTGACAATGTATATGCAAGTACTTTCTATGCTTTGACAGGCTTCCATGGGCTACATGTAACTTTAGGGGCAATAATGATTTTGATCGTGTGGTGGCAAACACGATCGCCCGGCGGGAGAGTAACAAACCAGAATTCTTTTCCTTTAGAAGCTGCAGAGCTCTATTGGCACTTCGTGGATGGGATTTGGGTGATTCTTTTCATCATCCTATATCTCCTTTAATCTGGTAAATCTTGATATCTGCAAAAAAAGTTTCGACCAATTCCTTGCCACAATTGAACTTACTCGTCAGAATTAACTTAATTAATACTGGCAAATGCTGGTCGGAAAAGAACTGCTTGACAAAGCCAGGTCCCTAAGCAATCGTCCTGAGGATGAAATTGCTAGAGGCTGTGGGTATGTAGGACCAAGCGGAAGGGTTCTACGAAAAAGCTTCTATAAAGCCTTAGTAGAAGCAAAAGGATACAAACTTCGTACCACAAATCGACCAGGAAGTCGGTCTTCTCGAGGGCGCCAAGCAGAATTCCGAACTCGTGTCCACGGCAATGGGAATCTTTTAATTGGCCACGCCTATACAAAGAAACTCGGACTGGAACCTGGTCAGGAATTTCGAATAGAAATCCGCAGAGATTCTGGAGCTATCTGGTTGTTGCCATTAGAAGGCAAAAAGTAACCCTGGCATTCCTCTAATCAATTCTTCTGTTAGGTATTAGCTTTTACCAACACGAAGCCAACCAATTTGATGCAGACAACTCGTGCATTAATTGGTTTTATTAAATTGATCATGTGGAATATTTAGCAATGGTCAATTTCCTACCTATCTAGCCAACCATTATTGGCTAGCCATTCATTTGTAACTTTAGGGGAAATATTAGATTGGTCTGAAAGCTTGGCAGCACTGGTCTTCTTTAAAAGTGACTCAGTATATTTCGCCATCAAATCAGCTTCTAAGTTTACTAATTCGCCAACTGACATATATCTAAGAGAAGTACTTCCCCAGGTATGAGGGATTATCGCCACCCAAAACCTACTGCCTTGTTCTGAGCTCCCTCCCACAGTGAGGCTTACTCCATCGATGGCAATGCTCCCTTTCTCGCAAATATATTTACCAAAGTCAGCATTTCTCCAACGCAATTCCAAGCGCCAAGAACTGCTAAGCCTATCAATAGAAACAATTTGCCCTAGATCATCGATATGACCGCTTATCAGATGACCGCCTAAACGATCAGAGAAACGAAGAGCTGGTTCAAGATTCACACCCCCCCCACTATCTGCCTTTATCCCAAGGGTTGTTCTCTTTAAAGTTTCCTCGCTGACATTTGCCAGAAAACCTCCTGGAAAAAGCTCAGCGACTGTTAGGCAAACCCCATCAACTGCCACACTGTCGCCCAGCAGCAAAGGTGAGAAAGGTTCGCAACCTTCTACCGCAACATAATCAGCTCGACGATTAATTGTTCCTATCGAATGAATTAAACCTGTAAACATGACAATTGGCATGCCTCTAAATTATTAAGCCATAATCGGATAAAAGGTGTTGGAGGAAAAGTGGTCGAAATGACCGTAGCGGGTTTGGCCCTCGACGCGTCCAACCGCTCTCCGATAGTTTTACTGCGAGATCCATCTGGTCATAGGCAAATTCCAATTTGGATTGATCATGCTCAGGCACACAACATTGTGGCTGGAGGGCAACAAACTACAAGCAATAGCCCCCTCACCCACGACTTAATTCTGTCCATCTTCGCTATAGGACGCATGAAGCTAGAAAAAGTAATTATTCATGCAATAGAAGAAAATAATTTTCAAGCAGTGCTCAAACTTCGTCTAGAAAAATCAGGCTGTGATAATTCGGAAGAAAAAAACACTTGTATTTTTGAAATTCAAGCACGGCCAAGCGATGCTATAGCGCTTGCAGTGCGCACAAAATGTACTATCTGGATGCTGGAAGAGGTTTTTGCTGAAGCTTCAATTCCAGTTAATGAAGCAGCAGATATAAAAGATCAAGATGAATTCCGACGTTTTTTAAGCGATGTAAAGCCTGCAGATCTAATTAGACATCTCAAAGAAAATGATCAAATCAATGAAAACCCATTTGATC
>Ga0066826_10001905_pt1 | contig 10648 bp, 3 predicted proteins | sample ETNtaG_12_FD_65496 | JGI IMG/M metagenome (GOLD analysis project Ga0066826, IMG submission 65496) | Marine microbial and viral communities from oxygen minimum zone, Eastern Pacific Ocean - ETNP201306SV49 | ecosystem: Environmental > Aquatic > Marine > Oceanic | place: Pacific Ocean: Eastern... | reverse complement strand
ATGGCACTTCATGCCTGCGCTGATGTTCCTTCAGATTGGTTAGTTTTTAAGTCCCAGACACATACAGTGTAACGGCCACCTCGGAAGAAATCCCTAACATGGCCAACTTTTTGGAAGCGGAGATCTTTAGCAAGTATATTTCCTACTTGGTTCATAGTAGCTCCCCAAGAAAACCTGTCATTGAGGTGGTCGAATATATCAACCGTGTTAGAACTTCCATTCTTCTCAAGATATTCAGCAACAGCTTTTCTTAATCTCTTAGTTCTACTCACGCTGATGCCTCCGTTTTAATGTTCTTAGCTCGTTGGCGCAAGGTTCTCCACTGTGGTCGTCTTGGGCGTGTATCTCTTACGTTTGTGAGATTAACATTGGTTAAACGCCCACAAGATGACGTGAGGCGCACCAATCCTTGACTAGTTTGCGTCTTTATATTTCCACTCGTTCGCAGGCTTCGGAATGGAGTTTCAACCACTATTTCTGCCAGTACCATTTCTTCGTTGATTATGCTTCTTTGCATGGATAGAACGAGTGAGTGGGGGTATATCAATCAACGATGGAGAGGGGTGGCTGAAAGTGAAGGCTAAACGTAGTACTGGGGGGGTTTATAGGGTGAAAGTGAAATTGAAATTATATCCTTCATTGTCCACTTCGTTGATATACCGAGCGTTTGTCGGAGGCTTGCCTGCTGGTATGGTGTAGTTCGGCCCATCATGGAGCCCTCTCGAGGCTTCGACCCGGGTTCAAATCCCGGTACTAGCATGTTAATACTAGTAATGCATATTTTGGTAGTCCCGGCAGGAGTCGAACCTGCGTCCCCTGGACCAAAACCAGAGATGATGGACCACTACACTACGGAACTAACAAGCCTTGGCGTGTGGGGGTTGGTTTTGACTTTGACGCTTAGATTATCAAAAATTTATTTAATCATCGTTGCGAGTCCTTCAAGGGCTCGTTATGAATCCCACAGCCATGCGTCTTTCTACTTCGGCTGGAGGCGCTATACCGATTCTAGTGATTTTGTTGCTAACTCCTTGGTCTGCAACACTAACTAATAATTCAATCAGTAATCAAAATATAGTAATTTATGAGGATAATGAAATTAATGAAAATATATTTTCACTCAGTGCTATTCTATATCCTCCCTCTGAACAATGGTGGGTGCGCGGTGATGAATTAGTCTCAGTCTATATTATTACTAGAGATTTGTCTAAGTTGAATGATTGGCAGATACTAAATGGATATGAAAAGAAACAACAACCAGCCTCAATTGGTCAACAATTGGTTCCTCTCCCTCAACCTTCAGGTGAAGTTGAACATAGAAGGTTAGATCTACCTGCTAATGTGGTACCTAAGTTACTCGGAGTCTCAGGAGTGATGTCAATATTTGAGGATCCAGGTGCGCCTGAATCCTTCGCTAATGATTCCCCAAACCCATCCTCAGTTCGCTCAGGGGAACTTCATGGTGCTACCGAGTCATGGTCGGATGGAGTTAATGGTTCAGGAGTCAAAGTTGCAATTGTTGATTCAGGTATTGATTTCGCCCACCCTGATTTGAATGGCACTCAAGCTAGGGTGGATGATGCAAATAATTCGTATGATGGATGGCCCATAATGTGGGATCCGAGGTCAGTAGATATTTGGCTAAGAGATGGTGATGCTTATCCAAATAATGCAGGTTCATGGTATTCTGATACATCGGACTTAGATTATGATAATAATTCAGATAATGTTCTAGATGGCACAGGGTTCAATATCAGTGGTATTGATTCTTCACTTTCAGGCACTTATCACCATGGGCTTCACCCTGATTCAAAGTTGGTATCTAAACTAGGAAGTGAGGTCAGTGTACTTGTTGTAGATGATTTCACACAAGGTGTATACGAAACGGTCTATGTTGATTTGGATTTAGATGGGGAATTCAGCGATGAGATACCCATGCGCCGCGGTAATGAAACTGCAGGATTGGACACCAATAACGATGGCCTATGGGATATATCGGCAGGTCTTCTATATTGGATAAGTGATGGAGTCAATGGTGTACCATACGGCGCCCCCTATTCATCTCGTGCAGGGTTTCAAAACCGTATTGCAGACGCAGGTAATCTAACATTGTTTATGATCAACGATCGCAATGACCCTGGAGGCAACCATGGTACTCTTTGTGCGTCTGCTGTTGCAGCACAAGGGGCAGTCAACAACGGCAAAGTGAAAGGAATGGCTCCAAATTCAGAATTAATTTCTGTAGCCGATTTTTATGGAGGGGGTTCATTTCTAGATGCTTGGAGATTCCTTGCTGAAGGATACGATGGCCAAACTGGAAGTGGTGACGAAGCACAGATTGGTTCATTCTCCTTCGGTTGGTCCAGTGTGCATAATGATGGAACAGATCAAATGTCACTATACCTTGATTGGTTAACAAGAGTACATTCTCCTGAAACCTCATTCTTAGTGGCAGTGGGTAATGGCGGCCATGGTTATGGCACTACAGCCTCACCTGGGGGGGCTCATGGCATTATTTCCGTAGGGGCTTTTTCATCACAAATTGGTCAATCACATGGCGGCACTTGGGGTGATTCGGCATCATGGTCTAACAGGGGACCTAATTCAGCAAGTCGCCTTGATCCTGATATCGTTGCTGTTGGATGGTCAGCCACCGGGGATGTTACTCTTAACGAAGTGAATGATGCTAATTCAGCCACAACCACTTGGGCAGGTACTTCACTTGCCACTCCTATTGCAGCAGGATTAGTTGCTCTCATTTATGATGCTTGGATGCAGAAACATGGAGTTTGGCCTGACTCGCAAACCGTACGAGATTTATTGATGTCTACAGCGGATGACCGCGGTTATGATCCATTAGTACAAGGTGCTGGGTGGTTCAATGTAAGTCGTGCAGTTAAGGCAATCTTAGGGCATAATGGCTCAGCCTGGGTAACTCCCGCATCATGGATGGCCGGTACAAATCATGGGGCGCATAGAGAAGCAAATACTAACATCTTACTGCCTGGTCAAATTAGTTGGGCCAATTTTACTGTTAATGGGACCGGTAATGAGCCTGTAAATCTCACATGGGATGGGGCTACAATGCAACCCACAGTTCATCATTCTCAAATTTGGAATTCATCAGATTCACTTGGTTGGGACGGATATCAAGGAGATAGGCCTGATATTTTAATTCCAGTTCACATCAAAGGTGATGCGAATCATACTCTGCCTAATGGGACTAGTTTGATTAGGGCTAGAGCCGCAATGGCTGGAAGTGGTTTTGATGCTGATCAAAATTTAGCTCAAGAAAATGAAGTATACATCGAATTGATGAGGTGGCATGATGATGATGGCGATGGCAAGTGGTGGTCTGATGATAACAACAATTCTCTAGTAGATTCTGGTGAATTAGAGAGTAGTAGCGAATATTCAATGGTCAGTAAGCATTCCTATACTTCAGGCCAGGTTGAGGCTAGATTAGGCCTTCCAACAGAAAGAGAAGGCGATGGAATACTAATTGGAGTTTATAGGAAAAATATCAGGACTAATTTGATGGATCCAATCCCAATAGAAATCGATTGGACTGGTTTTGGTCCTGACAACACATCTTCATGGCTTTCACCATGTGCTGGTAACGGCACTATTCCTGCTAATGGGGTGTTACATGTAAATTGCCGCGTATCAGTGCCCATAACTGCTACTCCGGGATTGAGGCAGGAGCAGGTAAGATTCCAATTTGAATCTAATAATTCATCTCATGAATGGTCGCTACCGGTGATTGTAAATGTTGCATCAGATGGGCCAATAAATTTGGCCCCTAAACCATTAGACGGAAATCTAACCAACCAATCAATCTATTCTGAAACTTGGCTACAGGGTGCGCAACGTTGGGGTTGGAGATCTGAATCAGGAGATTGGAAATTCCTAACATTTGATTGGCCATACAACCTTTCAGGAGATGGTGCTATTGTCATAGATGTTGATTGGCCTGATAACAATTTAACTGATGTTGATGTACATTGGATGTCCGAGTATGGACATCCTTACTATCTAGATGACCCTGCTGCATATGGCCAGTATAATCTCGTACCAGAGGTTTCTTCTAAGAACATGGATGTAGGTTCAGGGAAATATGGCTGGGAAACATCTACAGGGAGCAGTCATGAGGTATTGGTGGCTGAAGCCACATCTGGAATGAAACAGATGATGTTACATTCTGCGATGCATGGTGTGAACACAAATGATAATCCAATAAACATTAGCGTTGGGTTAGTAAACTCAATTAACGGTTCTTTAGGCAAGGATGTATCTGATTGGTCCGATGCCGAAGGTGATGAAATAATTACTATTGGAGGTACTTTACCATTAGATGTTTCATCAGTAGGTGGATTTGGTTGGACACAGCCAATTCTTCTACCAAGTGAGACTGCCACTCAAGACACGCCTGGTGATTGGGCATCTTCTGGATATACTCACCAATTTGAAGTTCAAGATGCAGAAATGTTGCGGATAGAAATAAATTCCTTATCGCCTAGAACAGATCTAGACCTAGCACTTTATCATGATAAGAATGGTAATGGTTTGATTAATTGGGGTAGTGAACAGATTGTCACTAGTGGTAATTGGAATGCTGATGAAGATTTGAAAATCGAAGAGCCTGATGATGGCACTTGGTGGGCTGTAGTGCACGGTTTTGATGTCCCTAATGGTTCAGCGTCCTTCTGGTTGAGGCAGACAGTAATTGCTGGAGATGCACTAATGGTGAACAATGTAACTATGTTGAACAATAGTGAAATTGTGCAGAGATTCCCAAATGGTTCCAGCTCATTAGGGGGCTACATCCCAGTAAGTGCTTTTGACGTAAATATTAGTTATCTTATGCCTGATTCTCCAGGGATTTGGCAGGGTTTCCTAGTAGTCAATCTAGCATCAGGTGGTTCAATTAGGCTAGATTATGACTACATTCTTCAAGAATTACCTCCAATGTTGGAGTTTGAAACACCCTTGAATTTGACTAGAACTAATAATTCCATTCCAATTACTTTGTCAGCACATGATTTCGGAGGTGGCTTTAATCTATCAGATTTGAAGGTAAATACATCACCACCTGTTGATTGGGAAAATTCCTCATTCTCGCTTGAGGTTCTATCTGAAAGGGATGGTGCGGTGGTAGATCATGCATACTCTTGGCAGCATTGGAATGAAGTTACTAACATTTCATCAGGTACTCATTACTCGATTAGTAATTACTTAGCCATAGAAGTAGAAGATTCAACATCAATTGGTGAGAAGAACTCTGCACTAGCTCCTGATTGGCTTGAAATAACTAGTCCATCTACTGGTGGTCAAGCTTATTTGTCTACAGATAGTGATGTGGGGTGGTCTGCGATAAATGCTACCGATGGGCCCCGTGTCGATTATTCTATAGATTTTGAAAACAATGGCACATACTATCTTTGGCTCAGAATTAATGCAACCGATGAAAACGGTAGTTCAATTCATATTGGTATTGATGGTAATCCCCTAACAAGTAGTGGTGGCATCCATACTTCGACCTACGGTAGTTGGCAGTGGTCAAATATGGCATGGGATGGAAGCCAAACAAATCAAGTACAGTTTGACATTAATTCACCTGGTCGATATACAATCAACCTATGGCCCGAAGAGGATGGGGTATCAATTGACCAATTAGTTGTTACAGATTCATGGAGTTTTGTTCCTTCTCAAGTTGAGAACTCAACTCCTCCTTTCATTGATTCTACACTCCGGTCAGCATGGCTTAACTTATCTTTGCCAGAAGATAATGGCTGGCGGACTTTTACAGCTGAATTGTCAGATGTGGCTGGCAAAGAAAACACCTCAAATTTGATGGTTGAATACGATGATATAGCTCCGCCGATTATCATTTATGATTGGAGTTTTCTTTCAAATAATTCACAAATGCCTATTACTATTCAGACAGACCTGGAGTCCGAATTATGGTTAAACGGTACAATATTACAAACAAATGAAACTGGTTTTGCACAAGCTCAATTAACATTACATCCTACTTATTGGGTCAATGTGAACGGTGATTCAGAGAACTCATCAACATGGGATTGGGTTGATTTGAATATATTCAATATTAATGCGCGTGATCCAGCAGGGAATTGGTATAACAGAGAATTTGATGTAGTTTATGATGGCTGGGGCGCGCATAATTTTGGTACAGAAAAACAAATCATTTTGAAAGGTTTCTCAGGTGTTTCAGATGACGGGGTATGGCAGATAAATGATCTAGATTATCTTGATAGTTTGAATGCAAAAACTACTCCATTGGTTATTGATATAGATTCTCATTATGACACTAGACAAGTATGTGCTTACTTTATCGATGGTTCAGGCATTGAATGGACCTCTTCGTGTCATGTTAGAGAAAATCCTCCTTGGCAAATTAACTCATCAGAACATCTACGTGTAGGAGTGCCAACTCCTCCTTCAAATATTCACCTTCCATTTGCTGTGGGTGTGAACCATTCAGGTATACCAGATGGGAGTTGGCAAATTTTTGTTGAAACTCTTGACTGGGCTGGTAATTGGGGTTGGGAGAACTTCACTCTAAATTTAGATAGGGCGGCTCCAGAAGTGACATGGGATTGGCCAATTCAGAATACAACTATTTGGAATCACGAGGTTAATTTGAGTTGGAATTTATCTGAATATTCAATTTCATCATTACTCCTAGATGGCGATATTGTTACTGATTTTAATGCTGGTGATTTACACTATTTGAGTAGTATTTCACTAGATGAAACAGGTTGGCACGAATTTTGTTTATTAGCTACTGATTTAACTCTAGGTCCTGATCCAAACATTGGGACAAATTGTATTGATGTCTATCTTAATCCCGAAGCCTACGTGCCCACTTTAAGTGCAGATTGGAATCACGGTATCGTCAATACCAGTACAGTCTTTGCAAATCTCCACTTAGGGCCATCTCAAGGCTGGTCATCTCAGTTGTGGGATGGTGTTAATTGGGTTATCCAAAATGGTTCTGAATTATCTAGCGGAGACTTGACCATCCCAATTCAACTAACAGAAGGTGAAAATATGATTCGGTTTGAAGTAGAGGCACTAGAGCGTATGTTCCTATTTGAGTTGGATGTCATATACGATAGCCGAGCCCCGAATTTAACGGTTTCATCTCCTCAAGGGGGGACACATACTCCTCTTTGGCAATGGGATGTTATAGGTACATGCGATGCAGGATTAATGGTTGAAATTCAACTTTCAGATGGTTCTTCATATCAAGAGATTTGCGATGTTGGTGATAATTTTTCGATAATAATTAATTTCTCAGAGCATGAAGGTAATGAGTTAATTACAGTGAATAGTGTGGATTTAGCCGGCAATGTTGCTACCATATTGCGGCAAATCACGGTTGACCGGCAGGCGCCTAGGGCAAGTTTGAACTGGTTAGATCCAAATTGCGATTTGGAGCCAGTTCAAACCATATTTAATCCTGAACCGACCGCCTCTTGTCATATTGAACTTAGGGCTAGTTTCCTTGACCCTGATGCAACTTATTGGATGATTACAGTCGAACTAGATGGGGAAGTGGTGACAACTGAAATTGGTGGTGTTCCCGAATCTGATTCTATTACAGTAGACTTCTCAGAAAATGGAGGGCCAGGATTATGGGGTGCGGAGTTGATGGTTAGTGATGCTGCTGGCAATATGCAGACTGTTATTATAGAACAGAATTTGGTTTCCGAGCCTTCATCATTTTCTGTAAAAATCACCACAATTGGCTCGATTACAAATATTTTGTTGATATTGGTACTTCTTTGTGTTTTGGTTATAATTAGAAAAATGATAAGGGCAAGGAATGAGCATTTGAATGAACAAATGCCAACTCCCATGGATCCTGAATTGTTTGATGATGGGGCCAAGGTTGTAGATGAGGAGTGGGGGCTAGAAGAGTTGTCAATGCCATCAAGCCATGGTCCAATTGGTGCCCCCCCGTCAAGTTCAGATGGGATTGCAATTGCCGATGCAACAATCCTTCAAAAAGTAAAAGACACGGAAATCAACAAAACACAAACATCAAACGATGAGAATTGAGAGGCATTTTTATGGGAGGCGTTAGGACATCTCTATTCATTGCCTCGCTTTTCGTTATAACCACCATTTTCAATACCACAATGGTCTCTGCTTTGGATGGTGATAACGATGGTATTGACGATACTGTAGATGACTGTCCATTTGCTTGGGGTAATAGTACCATTGGCTATACTGGATGTCCTGATATTGATGGCAATGGGGGGCCTGATTTTGCCAATGCTCTACTAAGTGATTGGGATGATTCAATGAGGGCCTTATATGCTAGTGATGGAAGTTCTAGAGCAGTTTCATGGGCTCCTGATTCGATTCACTTAGCGGTTGGCGGTGGGAGTGATGTCAATCTTTACACTGCAAATGGATTAACTCTTTCAACGTTGTACTCCTTCCCAGATGAATATGTCAGATCATTAGCTTTCTCACCCGATGGTTCCTTACTTGCTGCAGGTGCATATTTCTACGATAACAGGGGGATTTCACAAATTGTCGTATTGCAGATGAACTGGGTAAACAAATCTGCCTCTGTTATTGCTAATCTGAGTAGTTCACACACTGATGACGTCCCTAGCGTGACTTGGTCATCTAATGGCTCATATCTTTTCACAGGTGGGGGCGAAGGAGAACTTCGCCAATTCTCAGCTAATAACTGGACTATGGTTAGGAATTATTCATTTGATCCTGGAGATACCATTTGGAGCGTAGATGCCAGTCCAGATGATAGATTAATCGCGGGTTTGGCATCAGGTGGTGAATTGAAGGTATTTTGGACTAATAACGGAACAAAATACATGGATTATGACAATCATACTGGCGATTATGCGCTTGGTACTACATTTAGCCCTGATGGGCGATGGTTGCTGACGGGTGGTTTTGATAATAGGGTCAATATCTACAATGTCACAAATGCTTCTCATGTTGCGGGTTTTACAGATAGTTCTCGAGATGTCTATTCAATTTCATTCTCCCCTAACGGAGCATTCTTCGTTGTTGCAGGTGATGATGACGAGGCTCGCATCTATTTGAGTCCTGACAATGTAGGAAACATGTCAAATTACTCCTATGTTGCAAAGGTTGGAAGATTTGGTAGCAGCTCAAACAGCCGTGGTGTTAGGGCCGTTGAGTGGTCACCTGATAGCACAAAAATTGGATTTGCCCAGAAGCGAGGTCGAGCAACAGTCTATATTCTGCCGGAGGGATTCTTACAGTTGAGGGGGGATGTTACTGCTCAGTTAATGGAAAATAGTTGGCGCAGTAACTGGATTGGAGATGGCAGGCCTCTTGCTCAGTACAATTCCTCCCTTAATCAAATGACACAGGATCTCTGTAATGGCAACACGGGAAATAGAATTGGAGTAAATTTCAGTACCGCACAACAATTAACTTCACCCTTAGCAAACTATTCTACTTCTGGATTACTCAATTGCACCTCTACTAGCAGACAATTACTAGAGGTCCCTATTGGTAGGATGCCAGCATCATTCTTTGTTCAAGCAGGAGGGGCAGCGGAGGCCTGCTTGAAAAAAATGGGGGGCTTATCCATGGGTCAACTTAGATGGTTATTTTCGGGTGCAAGTGTTTCTACACTAACTCTTCCAGGTTGGGCCCCAGCAATGGATTTGACAAGCATTGCACCAAATGATGATGGTAATGGTGTGAAGGAGTGGGTTGATTTGGATTCATCTTGTCCAAATGAAGGATTACATGTTTTTGGAAGATGGGACAACCGTTCCATTCCTACAATGGCCGAGCAACTTTTCACATGTGCTGGTTGTCAATTTGATGAAAATTTCTATTCAAGTACCGGTGCGCGTTATAGATTCCAAGAGGAAACAAGATCTGATATTATTCATGCAGTCGAGCAAAATGATGAGGCCCTTGGTTTTACTGAGTTACGTGTAGTTGACAATAATTCTAATATTTGGCTTGTCCCAATTGCCGACAATTGGACCCATAGTGCCAAGGATCATGTTGCCGCTGGAGGTGTGGCAGTGCTACCATCGTACAACAATAGTTCAGATGGCATTTATCCAGCACAATCAGATTATAAATTCATAATCAACTATGCGGAGTTGGATGACAAGTTTGCTCTATTAGATTGGTTGTTGACTGATGATGGCCAAGACCAATGGGATGCAATGGGTTTTGTCCGACTCAATACTCTGGCTAGGGTTCAATCGTGGGAGAGGATAGGGGTTGATGCAACGTACCTTCTCCCTGATTTAGATGATGATGGTGTTTGGGATGGTAATGATTTATGTCCAAATACTTGGCAGGGGGAGTCTGTCGACGGTAATGGATGTGCCTCTCATCAACTAGATGACGATGGAGATGGATATTACAATAATGAGGATGATTGTGTCAATCAATCTGGGACCTCCCTTTGGCCACAAGTAGGATGTATTGATACTGATGGAGATGGCTGGATGGATACTTTCGATGCGTTTCCATCTGAGCCTAGCCAGTGGGCTGATAGTGATGGTGACGGCTTCGGTGATAATTCAACTGGAATCAATGCTGACGATTGCCCTAGTGTTGAAGGCAATTCCACCAATGATCGATTGGG
>Ga0066826_10001900_pt1 | contig 10663 bp, 2 predicted proteins | sample ETNtaG_12_FD_65496 | JGI IMG/M metagenome (GOLD analysis project Ga0066826, IMG submission 65496) | Marine microbial and viral communities from oxygen minimum zone, Eastern Pacific Ocean - ETNP201306SV49 | ecosystem: Environmental > Aquatic > Marine > Oceanic | place: Pacific Ocean: Eastern... | reverse complement strand
TCTCTATCCAACTCTTTGCCATGATTTACCGATTCTATTACTCAATTTAACCCTTTCAACACCCTTCCGACATACGTCTCACGCTTGGGTACCCATCCGATTGCGGGTGGTCGGAAGGGCCCCCCATGCGATTGGAGATGAGCAGCGCACGCCTGAGGGATTAGCAGAGGTTCCCGAGCGGTCAAAGGGGCAGCGTTCAGGTCGCTGTGCTTAGTGCTTCGCAGGTTCGAATCCTGTCCTCTGCACCATCTTCTCCCGCTAGTGGCAGAACACTTTCTGACTATGCCGCCTCGGCTGCACGTGAGGAAATGAGATTCGGATACGTTGTGCATGGTAGTTATATCTACCATGAGTAACATGCAAGGGATGACAATGTCGCCGGCGGGGACTAGACCGAATCAAGATACCAAGATCCAGATTGAATCGAAGACAGCTCTGCTGATTGCCACGCTGGTGTTTTTCCTCTCTTTTCAGGGGATGATGGAAGAAATAGAAGAACTTAACACCAGTGATGAGAAGTTCGAAAGCAACTTCCACGATTCTTGGACGCAGGGCTTCCAGGAGGGCTCGATATACACCGATTCGACCGTCGCGATTGGTGGTAGTAATAATGGAGGGGGTCACGTATGCTCAGTCGAGGAGGCCGACCACTCTGTTTACTGCTGGGGTGACAACTCGCGTGGTCAGCTCGGTATAGGCGACAACAGCGAGAGACATCGACCTACCAATCCGGTCCAGGCACAACTCCCCTCTGAGATGATTTCGATTTCTTCGGGGTACAGACACACATGTGGTCTGCTTTCGGATGGATCGGTGTTGTGTTGGGGCGAAGGGGACACAGGACAACTCGGAAATGGTGCAAACATAGATTCGAACTTACCGGTGCAAGTTCAAATCGGCGTAGGGATGGTTGCATCTTCGATTTCTTCTGGAAAGGAAACGTCCTGCGCTATTCTGGAACAATTTTACCTCCCCCCGACTGGTAATGTAGTTTGTTGGGGGGCAGGAAATGTCGGGCAGCTCGGCAACGGTGTGAACACTGGTTCGAACACCCCCGTCTTTGCTCAATTACCTCCTGGTGCTTATGCTGTTGAGATTTCAGTTGGATGGGACAGCGTCTGTGCGATTCTAGATGACGGTTCAGTTTTTTGTTGGGGGCGCGGGAGTGAAGGACAACTCGGCAATGGTGCAAATACACATTCCAATGTCCCGGTCCAAGTTGACATTCCAATAGGTCGTACTGCGACCAGCATTTCTTCGGAATGGCATTCCTGCTCAGTGCTAGACGATGGATCAGCAGTGTGTTGGGGCAGAGGGGTTGAAGGACAACTCGGCAATGCTGCAAATGCAAATTCCAATGTTCCTCAATACGTTTCACCACTAACTTCACCAGCACCACATCACCTCAAGATAGAGGTGGGGAAGTATCACAGTTGCAGTATTCTAACAGACGGTTCTGCCGCCTGCTGGGGGCAAGGAAGTTCCGGGCAACTAGGAAATGGTGCAACTACAGATTCCAACGTTCCTGTCGGAGTTAATCTTCCCCCTCAAGTCACCTCAATTTCATTGGGTGTCGGTTTCACTTGCGCGACCCTTCCTAGCGGCTCCGCTAAATGCTGGGGATATGGTCTGTACGGGCAATTAGGCAATTCTGATTGGTTCACGTCGTTAACTCCGGTGAATGTCGACCTGCCTCCGGGTATGGAAACACTGGAAATCTCAGCAGGAGAGTATCATACCTGTGCACTTATCGAAGATGGAACGGCTATGTGCTGGGGTGAGAATTCAAACGGCCAACTAGGGTTAGGAATCAGTGGGGGTATTCTGATGCCAAATGACCAGGGGTTTGACCATAACGCTCCGCAACAAGTACAACTCTCGATACTTACTCCATCTATGACAAAGTTACAGGCGAAATCAGTTGCTTCCGGTGGCAAGCATACATGCGCAATTCTCCAAAATCCCGGATTTGAGGAATCAATCATGTGCTGGGGTGCTAATGACAAGGGGCAACTTGGCGATGGTGGGTCCACAGACAGCAATGTCCCCGTTACTGTCCAACTGGACTGGTCTGCTAACTCGGCGCTCGCCGTCTCTGCCGGTGAGGAACACACCTGTGCCATCGTATTGAACTCCCTGTCGAATCGCGAGTTGCGATGCTGGGGTGACCACACCCATGGGCAACTAGGAATTGGCGGAAACCCGACATCGCCAGCCACGGGATGGGTTCCACCTCTGGTTTCAGTTACTAAGGGATGGTCTCCGGTGTTGGTTTCTGCGGGGGATCGTCACACCTGCGTGATAACCGAAACTGCTGAGGTCTACTGTTGGGGTGATGATGCATTTGGCCAACTCGGATTGGGATCAATGTCCCCACCTAGTGGCCAATCAGATAGTCCGAACTTGGTCGACATAGGTAACTCACCCGGTCTTACATTTACCGGGGCTTATGGGGGGGCTATTGCAGTCGCAGCAGGGGGATCTCACACGTGCGCGATTCTCGCCGGTCAGGAAGTTGCATGCTGGGGTGCATGGGATTACATTGGCCACTATGTTCCTATTCCTACGGAGGTGCCTATGGGGTCCCTCCTCGCCCGTTCAGTCTCGGCTGGCAACGGCCACACATGTGTCAAAGCCTCAGACCCCATTGGACCAGCGAATGCGCAGATTTGGTGGGACCAGCCTCGCACCTATTGCTGGGGGAGCGGGGAGAGCGGACAACTTGGTTTGGATCCCGACCTATCCTCCAAGTCCGCCCCAAACGCGGCGAAACTGACTGCTTCAATGTGGGACTCCGGTGGCATTCCAGAGCCGACCACTGCAGTTGCAATTGCTGGGGGTGACCTATCTTGTGCAGTTCTGACGGATGCCGAATTGAGATGCTGGGGCGACAATGACCACGGTCAACTCGGAATCAACAAGGTCTGGGATGGTTCACAATACACAAACTACTGGCTCGAATCTAGGGCCCAAGATTCGGTATCAATTCACAATCTCGACCTAGAGATCGCTCAGATTTCCACCGGGTACTTCTCGGATTCTTGCATGCGGACTGATGACGGTGAAGTCTGGTGCTGGGGGGATTATATCATCGGCGGTTTCGGGACTTTGAATGGATGGATGGGTAGTGTGGTCAGCCCGCAACCGACGCCTACGCAGATCTCCCTCCCGTCTGGGACTCACGCCACTGATGTCGCAGTCGGCCACGGCTACGGTTGTTCTATCCTAAACGACGACAGGATCGTTTGTTGGGGCCAAGAGGTAGATACAACCAATCCGCAACCGGCCTTAGTCACCCTACACACCCAACCACAGGAGATTCTTGTTCCTCCTTCCGGCACCTTGGGTTGGGGAGCTCCAATCGATGTGGAGGTGGATCTGTCTAAGGGCTGTGTATTGACGGACCAAGGCAGCATCTGGTGTTGGGGTGATTCCAACTCCAACTTCGGGACGGCCTGGGTCTTGGATGATGGCACAGCGTTCGGTCCGGCTGTGACATTGGACCCTGTCATCTCTATGCATTTCGATTGGCCATTCGGAATCTGTGCTATCAAGCAGTCAAATGATGTAATCTGCTGGGGTTATGATATCTACGGATTTATCGAAGGCACTCCGACCTCCGGATCCCAACCTCTTGCTGGACCTACCTTGATGACATTGGGGACAGACAGCAACGGGGTCCCTGATGTGGCTACTGATCTCGCTAGGGGGTTCCTTAACGCGTGTGTAGTCCTCAGTGACGGTTCTGTGAAGTGCGTCGGTCTGAATGACAAGGGCCAACTTGGGGGAGGTACGAGATGCACCGGAACCTACCCCAGTTGGAACGTGATGGTGACGGATCCGAACTACCCCCCTCCTTCTCCTCAATACCAATGTGAGGACAATGCCGCAGTCATGGAGTGGGTCAACGTCCTGCTGCCTAGCGGATTCATCGCTCAATCGGTAGAATCAGCGAATGGTAATTCCTACTGTGCTACCTCAATTTCCGGAGAGGTGTACTGCTGGGGTTGGAACAGCCATGGAGAATTGGCGATGGGCGATAATTGCAACGCCGCCTACAGCGACTTCACGTGGATCCAGGGACATTGCGATGGCAACATCGTCTCAACGCCGGCATTTGCATACGCATTGTACGGCAACAGCGTAAGCAGTGCGTCTATGGGTGCGGCCCATGGATGTGCAGTGATTGAGGACGGCTCTGTTGTGTGCTGGGGGGACGCCGGTTACAACGATGCCAATCTTGGATGCCCGCAGGGGAATGGAGTGGCAGAGCTAATTGTGCCAGGCTGCAAGACCGAGCTCCACGTTAAACTGGGAGATTGGGACGACATTGACCTAGATGGCGTGCCGGATAGCATCGATAACTGCGTGTACACGCCAAACCAAGATCAAATAGATTCTAACAACAATGGCGTGGGCGATGCCTGCGAACCCAATCAGCCACCATGGCTTTTTGGAGGCCCGGTAATCAACACATTCCTGAATAGTCCCTATACGATATCATATCTGAACTGGCACCTCACTTGCGACAATACATTTGTTGATCCTGAGGGCCACACATACACGGTAACTTACCAGTGGGTGAATCAGAATACAGGTTCACTTCTGGGCACATCTCAGACCCTAATGACTAATCCCAGCATGATTTCACCCGGCGATACCATCGCTTGCACAGTAATTGCAACCGACGCCCTAGGTGCATCATCACAGCCCGCGACTGCAACTATGCAGGTTTCTTACGCTTGGTACATCGATGCGGATAATGATAACTACGGCGACTCCGGTGCAATTCCCTATTATTTTTCGTCCGTATGCGCTACGGATAGCAACTGCGCGGGCTGGTCTCAGGCGTATGGCCTCAATAACAATGGAATTTGCGATCCAACCTACGGAATATGTTCGCCCGGACCGGGATGGGCGCCGAACAATCTGGATTGCAACGATCAGGATTCTACGATAAATCCGGGTGTACCCGAGATACCCGGCAATAATATCGATGAGAACTGTGATGGCCTGTTCTACGCTACTACCGCAACCGGTACGGTGGCTGGCATGAAGCCATCAGTGTTCGGTGCTTTAGCCACCTTGGCCCTAGCCGCCATCGTAATCGCCTCAAAAGGATTCGGAGGGGCTTCGGGCGCAAACGCCCTCGCCTTCGGTGAGGTGGCGAAGACCGTCGCTATCGCTGGACTGTTAGTGACTGGTGCGGGGGCTGGAATGGATATCCTAGAGACCTTTCAGGACATCGAGGACTTCGATTTGGAGTCTTTTGTGGATGACATCAGCCTGAGTCTGAATGATGATGGTACGACCGTGACCGGCTCCTTTGTTCTAGACATCCCGCGCGCGGGCACGCTCGAGAAGGCAATAGATGCAGAAATCAACTTCGGGATAATCGGATCTAGTTCCGGCACTGGGTGCTTCGTCATCGACAAAGCGGAGAGGACAGAGGACGGAGTTCTGATTACTTACCACTGGGAGGATCCTTGCCCAAAATCCAACAGCGCTTCTTCAGAGAACGGGCTGGGTTACATCGACCTCGAGGAAGGAGGAGTCCGATTAATTGACTTCGCTGGTTCAGATGAGTTGGAGAAGATATCAGTAGGCGGTTCCGGCACCGGGTGCTTCGTCATCGACAAAGCGGAGAGGACAGAGGACGGAGTTCTGATTACTTACCACTGGGAGGATCCTTGCCCAACATCCAAAAGCGCTTCTTCAGAGAACGGGTTGGGTTACATCGACCTCGATGAGGGAGGAGTCAGATTGCTCGACTTTGCTGGCTCTGATGAATTGAGGGACGATATCAAAGGTGATGCGCTTTGCATCGGTGGAGACTGCCATACTCACAGTTTCTCTTTCGAATACACTCTTGGCAGCGGCGGCGTTTCATATGACTTCAGTTTCGATTTAGATGAAGAAACCGCTTCCTGGATTCAGAGTGGCGAGTCGATTGAAGTTAGGTACGGAGGCACGGTGAGCACCGAGTTCGCCGGAATCGGCTTCGAGGCTGCAACCGTTGAGATTCCAACCAAGAGTCTTACGCTGGAGCTAGGTATTGATGAGGATTGCAATTTTGATACCAGTGCAGATATTGAAGATTCGACAACGGCCGGTTGCGACATCCAATTTCTCGATCTCGATGAAGATGGGATGAGTGGATTCAATGGCGATTGTGATGACGATGACAACTCTACCTTCCAAGGCGCTACGGAGATTGCAGATGGTGTTGACAACGACTGCGATGGTGTAATCGACGATGGCACAGTGAGATTCGATGACGATGATGACGGTTTCACAGAGGAAGAAGGGGATTGCGCCGACGGGGATGCGAGCATCTCACCAGGTGTTACATCGGAGATTGCAGATGGCGTGGACAACGACTGCGACGGAGTTGTCGACGAAGGCACCGATTACTTCGACGACGACGGAGACGGGTTCACCGAGGTCATGGGGGACTGTGACGACGACGACTCAACTACATATGTTGCAGCAACTGAAGTTGTCGATGGCGTTGACAACGACTGTGACGGTATCATCGACGAAGGTACCGTCGCGTACGATGATGATGGTGACGGGTTCACCGATGAAGATGGTGATTGCGACGACACGAATCCGGCGATCAACCCCTCGGCGTTAGAAGTGTGCGACGGCGTGGACAACAACTGCGACGGTGTAATCGACGAGACGACAGATTGCTACGACGACGACGGAGACGGGTACACCGAGCAGGATGGCGACTGCAACGACGACGATGCGACGATCAACCCCAGCGCTTCAGAGGTGTCGGGAGATGGTGTAGACAACGACTGTGATGGGATTGCTGATGAGAACCCTCCATGGTCCTTTAGCGCGGTGCTGAGCTCATCATTGCTTCCCCCATGTTCGGAAATTCTAGCAGCCAGTTTGTACTTCGTCGAGGAAAGCCACAGCATTCTCCTCTGCACTCCTTCAGGGACTTGGCAGAACTTGATTGGCCCTGAACGCGAGGACGGTCTCCTCTTCAGCATATATGGCCCTCCATCCGAGGGACAGTGCGAGTATGGAGGGTCCGTTGTCGAGATGCCTACAGGAGGAGCCCTAGTCTTCTGCTCATTGGAACCTCCCACTTCAACTATGTTGGGAGTTCAGTCCAGTACAGGTCCGAACGCTGATTGCCTCATAGAAAGTCAGAGATTCGATTACGGCCCTGATAGCGATGACGACAATATCTTGGCAGATGAGGAAGTGACTTGGGGCGTCACATCCTGCTCGAACTACATAGCTCAGAAGATTGCCGACATCTCCACGCCCCTGTCCTCCTATAACTTGGAGGCGAGAGTTGGTAGTGAGTTGTACTTCCGCAATGAGGAGGCTTCGACGGGGAAGGAACTCTGGAAGACCGACGGCACAGCATCAGGGACCGTTCTGGTGAAAGACATCAACCCTGGTAGCTCAGACTCATCTCCTTGGGCTCTTACTACCATAGGTAACCTAGTCTACTTCCACGCTGACGATGGTACGAATGGGGCCGAATTATGGGTCAGCGACGGCACCCATGACGGGACCTACATGATCAAGGACATCAATCCCTCAGGATCCAGTACGCCAACCAGATTCGTCTCAGTTGGCTCAGAAGTCTTCTTCCTAGCAAATGACGGGACTCATGGGGCCGAACTGTGGAAGACCGATGGTACAGAAGTTGGCACTGTAATGGTCAAGGACATTAGGACTGGGGCGTATGGACAGAACCCCTGTGTTTCTTGTTGGATAGTATGGGATGATAAGTTGTATTTTTCCCCATACGACGGAACTCAGACAGAGATATGGGTCAGCGATGGAACTGATTCAGGAACATACATGGTCAAGGACATCAACCCTTCGGGTTCAAGTTACCCTAGCGGATTTACGCCCCTGGGGCAATTCTTGTATTTCTCTGCCGGGAACTCGGCCAGTAATCATGAACTTTGGCGAACAGATGGAACTGAAGGTGGAACTACACTGGTAAAGGAAATCAATCCAACCGGCTCTTCATCTCCAACACTGTTGACTCCGATTGGCGATTTACTAATCTTCAGGGCCGATGATGGAACGCATGGAAAAGAACTGTGGGTCACCGATGGAACTGAAATGGGAACCACTATTCTAATTGATGCAAATTCCGGAAGCGGCGATACGCAAATCACAGGATTGCAGGACTTTGAGAATCTAGCAGTAATAGGAGGAGTTGCCTACTTCTGCGCCCACGATGGTAATGTAAGGAATCTATGGAGGAGCGACGCCACAACCTCAGGGACCTATGCTCTGAGCCAGAGTTGCACTGGCTCAAACTTCGTCATCTTCGACAATTCAATCTTCTTCTCAAGTCGGAACGATATGTTGGAGTATGGATTATGGCAGAGTGATGGGACCAATTCAGGAACCTCCGAGGTTCTGGAGATGAATATTGGTTGGGCATTGTCCGCCGGAGAATTACTTTACTTCAATTACTGGCCAAGCTCGACAACGGAACTCTGGATTATGACTATAGGTAGTAGTTTCAACTATACCTCCTCAGGCTCAGATGACTCCGACGGCTGACCCATCCGATTACAATTGGCGAATCTATGGGCTATCTGTGGGCCCTTTCAGAGGCTACCCATGCGATTGAGTCACCTATGCCAAGGCTTGTCTACGATTTCTAATTTCATTTCTTTAACCGACACAACGGGTATTCGGATACAACCTTTGGTTAAATACATCTCACTCAGATAGGAGGCTGATTTGCTTCAGTTATTGGATTATAACTCCATTCTCCTTCGTAATCGTCGCAGAAATAATCTTTCCACCAACCGACTTTTTGGCTTTTGAATAGTACGTGATTTCTGCTTCCATCGCAACCAACTTCTTAGCAAATTCAGACAACTGTAGGGCTGACATTGATTTCGACGATTGCCTGAATGATTGACGGCGGGACTCTCTGAAGTGCTCCGCAGCATCCGCATTTTCACTCTTGACGCTTTCTCTTACTGCTTCAATAGATTCTTTGAAACTATCTGTGATTTTGGAATATGTTTTGGGTCCAATTCCATCAATATTTTTGATTGTATTGTCTAAGAGAAGTAAAATTTCAGCAGCAACGTGTTTGGGATGCTGATCTTGAAGATAACGAATTAAAAAATCTTCATGTATTCCATTTAGAATATTTTGAATTTCCTTTTTTTGAGCGTATGGGATGATGAATGCGGCGGCCGACCAATCGTTTCCTTCGCCTCTTTTTTCGTCAATTATTGCATCACCATTGTCAGACATTTTTTCACGGATTCTAATTCTATGAACGTCCCCATCGTAAAAAGCACCCTTCTGCTCATCCACTATAGCGCCAACACTTAGTTCATACAATTGCGGAGTGAGTTGTTCTGTCCCAAATCCCGCAATAACTAGAGTTGTGAACGTACGCCACGATGAAACATGGAGTCTAGAATATTCAGCCAAATGGAACGACATGATGAAATTGATTTTCTTTTTATTTTTATCTGAAATATCGTGTTTTTTACAAAAGAACTCAGTTGCATACTTTATGATATTTTTATTCTGTTTGATTATGCGGAAATGCTTGTGTTTCTGCTCATCATTTAATTTTTCTTTTCGACCTTGGAGCAAGTTGTGAAAGAAATCAACCCGATCAAGAATTGTCTTTGAAATATGCGCATCTAATCCAGGGTATTCATCATACAAATCTCCACTGACGTTCCTCACAACCTCATCCAACTGCTCTTTGTGCTTGGTTTGAAGTAGGCTCTCTGCAAATTCTATCAAGTCGATTTGTATGCTTATGTCGTTTTCACTGTTTGGAGCTAGTTTCGGCTCATTAGAAACGAAATTCTTGAATGTTTCAACACATTCACTCAAGGTTTTAAACTGATGATCCCCTATTTCATGGCTGAAAAGTTTGATGATTCGCTTCCAATGAATGTCACATGGTATGTAGGTTGCAACCCCTGAAATCATGAAACCAATCGGTTGTTTTCCATCAAGCGAGAAAATTTTCTGAACATTGTTGTAGGTCTTTTCGCCGATTGTTACTGCACTATCTGATGCCAATGCTACAGCCATTTTATTCATCAGAGCAAGTTGAGAGGTCATAACTTTCGGATTCTAGTTTGAGTAATAACTCTATTTTGCTTCTTTTCTCACTCCATTAACTCCCTACAAGGACGATTTCCTCGACCATTGTCAGGGGGAGGGAACGAACCTCTTTCAGGTCTTCTAAATCAAACCAATCCAATCAAGAGGAATGAGAAAGAAGAAAGGAACTGACAACAGTAGCGATATTAGAACCCCTATCTTAGTCAAGATACCAAAGCCCTCCCAGTCTTTTTTGATTGTGTCCCAATGCTTCGCCCATTTACTCATAATGAAATTAATGTTATCACGGTTAGTAATCAAATATGGTTGTGAAATAACTGACTTAGTGCCTATAATAAATTTAGTCAAAAGTAACCATAGTGTAACCGATTAGCAGACGAATCAATGGGTTTGTGCTTAGACCCATCCGATTGATATTTCTGAAATATAGGGCTTTCAGTGGGCCGAAATAGACGCTACCCTTTGATTCTCAGATACCAAGAGTTTCTCTAATATCTTCGATATATTCACTAAGATCAATCAAATCAGTGAAATGGGCTCCTGCTAAGCCCCCTGCTAC
>Ga0066826_10001856_pt1 | contig 10773 bp, 10 predicted proteins | sample ETNtaG_12_FD_65496 | JGI IMG/M metagenome (GOLD analysis project Ga0066826, IMG submission 65496) | Marine microbial and viral communities from oxygen minimum zone, Eastern Pacific Ocean - ETNP201306SV49 | ecosystem: Environmental > Aquatic > Marine > Oceanic | place: Pacific Ocean: Eastern... | reverse complement strand
GAAGAAGAAGCCTGGATTGATAGAAATGAAACAGAGGCTCCGAATTTTGAGATTGCTACTGGAGATTCACCAGTACTTGGTGATTGATTAGACTAATTTTAGCACTAGTCTTCAAACATAGATTGATGAAGGCGTGCCGTGAGGCTCGGTTATGACTAACCGAGTCGACTTGGAGAAGATGCGTCACGGTACTGAATTGCTGAAGCGAGGATTCGCGAAAATGCAAGAAGGTGGTGTCATCATGGATGTCGTTAATGCTCAAGAAGCACACATTGCTGAGGATTCAGGGGCAACTGCAGTAATGGCGCTCGAAAGAGTTCCTGCTGATATCCGCGCAGATGGCGGAGTTGCACGAATGAGTCATCCTGATTTGATTAAGGAAATTATTGAAACAACTAGTATTCCAGTTATGGCCAAAGCAAGAATAGGCCATGATGAAGAGGCTAGAGTGTTAGAAACTCTTGGTGTCGATATGGTCGACGAATCTGAAGTTCTGACACCGGCAGATCCATTTTTCCATATAGCGAAAAATGATTTCACTATTCCATTCGTATGCGGGTGTACAAGCCTTGGTGAAGCAGTTCGTAGGGTTGCAGAAGGAGCAGCCATGATGCGAACAAAAGGTGAGGCGGGCACTGGGAATGTTGTAAGTGCTGTTCAACATGCTAGACTTGTTACAAATGAAATAGAATATGCTGGTAAAGCTAATGAGGCAGAATTACATACAATGTTGGATACAATAATGGAAGGATATCATAGAGTTGAGAAAATTTCCAGATTTAATATAGAACCGGAGCAAACTCCCTTCGGCACACTAGAAGAATTACGAAATGAAGTAAAATCAGTAATAGATGATGTTGTAAGATTGGGACGGTTACCTGTTGTTACATTTTCAGCAGGAGGAATTTCAACTCCTGCTGATGCCGCTTTGATGATGCGTCATGGAATGGATGGAATCTTCGTTGGTTCTGGAATCTTCAAGAGCTCGGATCCAGCAAATACAGCAGACGCAATTGTCCTAGCCACTCATCACTTTGAAAATCCTGAAATTGTTGCTGAAGCAAGTGCGATGATTGGTGAACCAATGCCCGGGTTGGAAATAGAAACCTTGGAAGTTCGACTTGAAGAACGTGGTTGGTAAACTCACATTTATTTCAAATTCGGCCACGAGTAGTTCCTAACCGACGTCTCTTCCCCTTAGATGGGGCTTTTTCACTAGTTGGTGAAGGATTATCTTCAGAGCCTGTACCACCAAGAGTTAGTGAACCACTCTCAAGAAACATTCCTTCCAATGATTTAGCTAGTTCCTCATTCTCAGATGGTGCCCTTAGAGCATCTCTAACGGATTCATTGTGGTCACGGATAGTTTTCTCTCGCTCCTCACGCTGAGCCTTCATAGTATCTCGAATCTCATTGACTTGGTCTAGAAGCACCTTTATTTCACTATGTACTTCATCCGCAGATTTGCGTGATTCGACAAAGGCATTGTGTAGCCTATCGCCCTCCGCACGGAGAAAATCTCTTTCTTCGAACATTGGTTTAATTTCCTCCCACACCTCATCGGCCTCTTTATGAGAATCTACCATTGCCTGGTGTTCTGAATCGGCCTCGGCTTTCAAACGTGAAATAGACTCATCCATATCACCTAGATCTATTGTAATTGTTTGATAATCTTCAACAGAGGGTAGTAGTTCATTGCGCTTCCCTATGAGTTTTTTTAGATGTTTAAGTAACTTATTTTCATCCTCTAATTTGAGACTACCATCCGTTTCTAGACGTGTCTCTATTTTTTCTATTTCAGCCTCAGTTTCTGAAAGTTCGATGACTATTGATTTAGCACCTCTTTCATCATCACGGCGTCCTCTTTTCTTTGAAATCAACTCACGAATGTGGCTTTGAATTTCATCTCGACGGGCCTTGTGTAATTTGGCACGAACACGTATTTCTTTCTGCTTCTCTTTTAGAACATCAATTGCTTCTCGCAAGACTTTGCCTTGTTCCTGAACTGCGTTACGAGAATCAGCCGCTCGACGAGCATTCTCATTGTGACCATTCCTAGACTCACGCATACGCTTGAGTTTTGTCTCCATTGCATGAAGACGTGTCCTGAGGTCATCATCAGGACTAGTAGGCTCTTCAGACACAGTCCGCCGAAGTAAGACCCCTTATTCAATGGACCTGTTTTAATTTCACAGGCCTAATACCGAGCCTATGAAAGGAAGAATTGGTGAAAGTATTGCGATGAAGGCTCCGACAAGGAATAATGCACCGGTAGATAGGCGTAATCGAGTCAATAAATCAGAACGAATTTGGACGGTTAAAACACGACCAGAAACAAGGTTTCCTTCAGTGTCTTCGAGTCTAATCGTAACTGTTGCTTCCCCATTTTCAGCAGGTAGTAAACTTTGCCAAATCATTCTTGTAGACCCCAATAAATCCGGGAGGACCTCAGTAAGTTTAGGTTTCAAAAACGACTCATTAGTAAGCGGAATATGTGGATTTACTTTGAGGCGATATTCACATTCATTTGGTCTGAAATCAGGGGTTTGTATTCTCAATATCAAGTCTATTGGTTCATCGGTTTGATTAAGAATAAAAGCGAATAAATTAGCAGGCCCCACTACAAGATTTTCCATATCTACATCGAACCAAACATCATCGCTTCGGCCTGACTCATACCTCATATGCAGTCTGTCGTGTAATCTGAAGAAGGGGGCACAATCAATTCTCGCCCGTGCAAGAAGTCTATCCCAAGTTTCCTCGCCCAATTCGGGGTGGTTAAAGAGACGATTAAGAGAATATGAATCAATCATGGGTTCTAATGCGTCCATGAATTCATCTTCATCAATCAATGAACGTCTTCGAAGATGGAGGAGATGGAGCAGGATTTCTTGCATCTGAGTTATTGAAAAATCAGACTTTACCTGACCTTCAACACCTCTCAAATATTCTGAAATTTTAACAGCCAATAATGGATCAACATGGGCTTTGATAACATCAGAGAACGGTCTTCTAAGTAGAGCAGGGTGCATAGGAGGGGAAAATGCATCCAACATCCCCCAAGATTCGGTAGCATTGAAACGGGGTTGATTAGATGCAAGGTAAACACCTTGTCCCGCCAGTAAGGACCCTGTTGAAAATGCAACTAAATTGGGAGATAATTCACCATCTGTGTTTAACCAAAGTGCAATAGCAAGAAGAGTGGAAGCCAAGAATAGAAGAAATAGAGTTGCTGTAACTTGACGGCGAGATCCATTAATTATAGCACGCATCTCTGCATACCCATGAGAACTTTTGAATGTGAGACCTGCTCTTGTTAATGACTCAGCTTCCAATTGGAATATTCTTTTAGTAATGGTTAACAAACGAAATAAAATTAGCAGAAGTGTTAGATCGGCTATCAAAATGAATAGGGAGAATAAATGAATTCCGGTAGCCATCCCGACAGGGGCAAATTCCTGAACATGATCTACCCACCAACCAGGAGTAGTATTTCTGTAGGATTGAGCTAAGCCAAAATCAATAATTACAATCATTGGCATAAAGAGGACTAATCTAGTACCCCCTGAAATGAGTAATCGATCTATTCTAAGGAGAAATTTTTCCTGATCCCTAAGGCGGTCCGTTTGACTTGCTATTGTATTTGAGTCATTCACGGATGATTCATTTACTTCATCATCATTAATTGAAATGTGTTCGGTTTTTTTTTGAGCACCTTCAATCTCAGAAATCTCTTTGGCTAATTCGTCCAAAGTTTGAGAAATATCATTATTTGACTCAGAAGTCATTGAATCACCTCTGTTCTAACTAGAATTTTTTTCTGTATTGGCTGGGAAATTTCAATTATTGTACCATTAAGAATTATTCCATTCTCAGTGCGATCGATTCGGGTGCCAGTTTTCAGACCTATATTCTCTAAGGAAATTTTATCAGGACCGTTTGTGGCAATTATCTCTACAAATCCACCTTTTCCTTTAGGGATGTTTGCCACAGGTAGTAAGATATTGTTCTCAAACGCTAATACCTCCCTTTGTACAACGGGAATCCTTTGACCAGAAGAGGTGCGTACGGGATAACCGAGCAATCTATCTATTGATGCTTCAAGTTCATCGCTTATTGAATGCTCAAGTCCACATGCAGCAACAACAATATCACCAGTAAAACCGATGATGTCTGACAGTAAAATTTCCAGAAGATATTGTCTTCTCTTTATTCTCGCGGCAATAGCAAAACCTTCTGAGGTAAGACGAGAGCCTCGGTATGGGATATATGTCACTAATTCTCTACCTGCAAGTCTCTGAATCATCTCTGTAGTGGAGGCAGGGCTAACACTCATTGAATCCGCCAGTACTGTTGTTTTGACAATAGCATCGGGTTGTTTACTGTGGAGTTCCCACATTCGTTTGAGGTACATCTCCTCAAATTCACTTAATTCATTCATTGGAACCAACCTCGGCATTAAATTCACTTCTACAAGCAGGGCAACGTGCCTTTACTGGACGTTTGTCCAATGGCACTCGCAAAGTTTGTTCACAACTAGGACATGAAAGAAAATCATCTAAAGAACGTGAAATCAATTCATTCACTAACTCTTTTGGAGGTGCATTATATTGATTAGATGATTGGCCTAAAGATGTAAGGGGTGCATTTTCAGTTGATTCATCTGAATCATTCTCTACATTAAACCTAGATGTGCAGGCAGGGCATTTTACAGTTCCTGAATGAGATGAAGGGATACTCAGTCTTTGGGAACACTCTGGACACATTATCTCTTTTTTCATAGCAATAGAGGCCTGTTTCTTCACTCCACGAGCTTCCCTGATTTTGTTAAATCGCGATTGGCCTGTTTCTTCAACCTCCTCAGACAAAGTCCTATAAATTACAAGAATAAACAAAACAAGAACTAATCCAAAAACTGAACCATAAATTGCTGCTTTGATATCAAAGGGGGCTTGAAATTCATCATCCGTCTGAGAAAATGAGGTTATTTCAACCAATGAGGACTTAGTAATTGAGCTCGTGATCCACATTAATTCTACATCGACACGACTAGAGTCAGGCCAGGATTTTATTTCTAACTGGCCGGAGTAACTATCTCCTGAATAAACAACGGGTGTAGGCATGGAGTCAAAAATCATCCCATCAGATGTTCTAACTACTCTAATTTCACCAGATAAAGTAGGTGTATTACCTTGATTCGTAAGTGTATAAGGAAGAATCACACTTTCACCAATTATTGGATTCACTGGTTGAGTTGATTCAAACTGTATTGAAAGTTCAAGTGAGGGGGGAGTTAATTGATGAGTTATTTCAAGTTCAGAAACCGGAGTCCAATCAAGAGCATTGATTTGAACAATCATAGCATCAACATCGGGTTGTCCAAGGGAAAGAGAAATACTGCGTCGGCCTGGATTTAGATGTAATTGAAATGTTTGAACTGATGATTCAACAGTCTGATCGAGAAAAAATACTTCGATTTCTATATCTCTAGAACGCCCATCTGTCAAATAAACAGACATGTCTACATTAAGCCCATTTGCAAGATCCCACTCTGTAGAATCGAAAACTAATTGCATTGATTGAGGAGGAAGTACCTCGATGCTAAATGAACCGTTCAATTCCCTAGCGACGCCGCCACTAGAACAATTAACACGCCAATCAATCGAAGAAGTGCCAACCACATCAGGACTAATTATAGTTGAAACTTCTCGACTCGAACCTGGATTTATCTCTACAACTTCACCACTACTAATAGCACCACTCTCTGTTTTCAATTCGAGATTTACAATTTGAGGAGTAGTGCCCTGATTATGAACCAATATCGAAGCCGTTAACTCATCTCCAAGGTGGATAGGTTCACCAATCAATGCAACTTCAGCAGCACCTGCTGCTGTAAGGTTCAGTGGATTCGGTTCAATAGGTAAGAATAATGATTTGCTGTGACCTGAAGAATCTATGGCCAATACTAATTCAACTAAACCTTCAGGTAAGGGGCCAAAGGTGATATTTACTTCTATTTGGCTTTCTGAACCATCAAGAAAACCTGTTAAATTAGGAGAAGATTGGTCTCCTATATTCATAAAAAATATCCATTCATCATGCCCTGCTGCAGTATCTGAATTTGAAATTTCAATGATTAATTGAATGTAATCTCCGACAAATGCACTGGAATTATCAGACGGGAGATTAGTGTCACTATTAATGAAAGTCACGGACCAATCATTAGGATCCTCAATTACAAAACGCTCTTCAGCAGAAGAAACACCTGCAAGGTTGACGATGATGAAGACCGAAAACAAGACACCTAATCTTGATTTGAATCCAGAAGTACCTTGCATCCGAGTTATCTCGGTGATATACAGCGTATCAAGGGAACCCTAAATCAAGGTCACATAGTGACCTTTATTGCAGGTTCTCATTTGGGCCGGATACCTATGGACTCGCAGGAACTTCAGAAGGTGTCTCCCGAAGAGTTGGCGAATGCCTTACTCAATAGAAGAAAGGTCCTCAAAGACCAGTTGCCTAATGTCATTAGAACACTTGAAGCAGAGGAACAAACATTGGCGCCGAAGGTCGCTCGTGCGTTAGAAAAGCATCTACTAGCCAATCAATCAGTCTCTCAAATGAAATCTACTCGCGACATAGCTCAGAAAGATGCAAGAGAATTGTTACCGAGAGTAAAAACCCATAGAGAATCACTAGTAAATTCAGGAGGTATGGTAAACCTAGACCCAGACTGGAAAAAGGAAAAGCTATTCGAGGAACTTGAAGACATAGAAGGTAAAATAGAAACTTCTGCGTTAGATCATAAAGCTGAGAAAAAATTACTAGATCAACGTAAAAAATTAATCGAGCAAAATGAGAAATGGCTACAATTACGCCGACAAACGAATCCTGAAATGGCAGAATACATTGACTCAAGACGTAGCATGTCCACTCTTTTCAAGACCGCAGATAAGTCTCATAGAGAGATGTTGAAAGCCGTTGAAAAAGCCCAACCATTACACGAAAAGAAGGTTGCCCTTCAAAGTGAATTAAGAGAAGTTCGACGACAAATGGATCGTGCTAAGGAATTGTTGGCACAATCCGACCAAGCAATCGGTCATTGGGAGCGACGACTACAAGATGGATTTGAAGAATTAGGGCAAGGATTCCCAGACCTATTAGTATCTCGAAAAAGAGTAGAAGAAGGTGGCGACTCCTCTTTTGCAAGAAGGGAACATCCAAAGAAAGGGAAAGGAAAAGCGAAACATTCTAAATCATCAAATAGAAAAGGAGGTGAAGAAGAATGAGTGAGGGATTATTCAACGACCTAGAAGAAATGCCTCATGAAGAAATTGTTGAACGCTCAGCAGAGTTTGAAAGACTTCTTCGAAGTTTGGATGAAGAATTCAATTCACTAAGGGATGAAAGAAGGAATCAAGTGGAGTTGGTAAAATCTCTCAGAAGTGCTGTAGGTGGCATGGAGGAAGCTGATTCGGAACGAAGAGGGTTGCTAAAGGAATTTCATGTAATCAAGAAGAAGGCCGATTCTGAACGAACAATACGAGATAAAGTAAATCGCTCAATACCACCTCCTGCCAGTGTATTAGATGAATGGCTTGCCGAAACATACACCAAACTAACTACTATTGACAATGATCTTACAGCAGTCCCTACATTACATAGAGAATTAGATTCTTTTCGACGGTTCTTTGAACTGCAAATTGCAGTTGTGAAGAAGCGTGAAGCCGAAGAAGCTCATGCAAGATATGTGAAACAAGTTGAGAGGATGAGAGAAGTTACAACCAAACTCGACGCTACTAGAAAAAACAAGAAGGAAAACATAGATTCAGTTAGTGAAAATTCAGAAATTTCATCCGACAAAATCACAAAAAATGAAATTAGGAAGATGAGCAGAAGAATTTCAGGAATTGATAAACGTCTTGATTCGATTAAGGAAGAAAGGAAGGACATTCGCAAGAATGCTGGTAGATTTCGCTCATACCTCAAGATAACAAGTTCACGAGGCAAACCAATTCGGATTTCTGATGTTAAGCAACGTGCCAGTGAGGGAGGAGCGCTCAATGCAACTGAATTAAGTGCATTACTCGATTCAGGTGGTTTATCTGGTATAGCAGAATCCTCGAATGAAGAGAAGCACGAACGAGGTTCTCGACGTGGGAAACAGGCTAAGAAACAAAAGAGGAGATTAGGTGTCACAAGGGGTGGACCTAGGAGAGGGAATTCGGCCTCTAAGAGAGAATGAAAATTAAATCACCAATTCCTATGTGCTTATATGGAAATCGATGACGGAATGACATAGGAGGGACGGGATGATGCAGAGCATGGAAGTAAAAGACATCCTCAAGCCTCGGTGTTCAACAATTGAAGAACAAATCACATACAATAGAGAAGAACGCGACCAGTGGAATTCAAAAGTTCGCTCTCTTCTTGATGAGAGGAATGAATTAAATCGGCAAGTTAAGGAATTGATTACCGAAGTTCAGAATCAAAAATCTCAGAGAGATGAAGAAAATCAAAATGTCCGTGAGTTAAAAGAAATACGTGCTGTATGTTCTGATTCTCTAAAAATAATCCGTACTGAATTTAGAGAGAAAATCGCTCTAAAGGAAGAGGAAACAAAGAATGAAAGAGTTGTTCGCACACGTTCACCAAAACAAATTCTTGCAGAAAGAGATAAATTTGAAAGAATGTATGAGCAAGGAAAATTCCTTGGAAAGAAAGAAAAAGAGTATTTGAGTAAAATGAAAAAGCTCTCTGCTGAGCTGAAAAATGCTAAGGAAAATAACAAAGGCGGAGAAATTAGGGATTTGAAAATAAAACTTCGTGACGCTGAAAAAAAGCAAGAAGAAGCACATAAAAAAGTAAAGGTAGCAGTTTCGAAGGCTCAAGAATCACATGATCTTATGGCAGAACTCTCGGATGAAGTTGAAAGACTTCGAGATAAAGCCAATGCAACTCAAGCGGGTGTAACCAGAGCAAAAAGAGAGGCGGATTCTCTACACAGTCGCTACATCGTAGCACTACGTTGCATCCATTCCATGCAGGATTTACTGAAAACACTAGATGGACGAGATTCGGGCAAATCAGTAGATGAACAAGTTGAAGTCACTGACCTTATGACTAGACTGATGTCTGGAGACACACTTTCTACTGATGAGATTATGGCTCTTCAGAGAAATTAAAATCATAGGTTCGGCCATTTCTAGAATGTAGAATCTCATTTACACCATCCTTCTTCAATAACCATCCTGGAACTGCAGCAGGAATTCGCTCCAAATATGCACTTTGGGAGTCAAAACCCCATTTTTCCAACATAGTACTCCGTACAACCCCAGAACCTGAACCTTCCTTCTGCCGTCTAGTCTCAAGAATACCAGTTAGCATTGTTCGTAAATCATTATCATTCAACCACATTTGACCAAATGGTTTGAGTTGCCGAATTTGAGGGGAATTATCCATCATTTCAGATTCGTCATGAAGTTCAAGTTTTCCGGCCCAAGGATCTTCAAGAACTCGCCAACTACGATTTTCAATTGCCCCCTCTGGACTAACAAGAGAACCTTGAACATTCCAAATTGTAGCCTGTAAAAGTACAGGTGTGGCATCTACATGTTCCAAGCCACGTTGTATTAGCCATTCGTCAAGATTTATTATTGAAGATAATACAGTTCTTGCAACGGATGTAGTTGTGTCTTTATTTCCTGATTTCGTTTCGGAATTATCCTCTACTTCAGTAGGTATATGTGCAATTAGATCGCCTCTTAAAACAGATTCTCCAATCCATCTGGCAAGTTTTTCAGGGCCCCAAAATTCAATCTGAGTTTTAGATAAAATATTGTTAGCGTCACTAGAAAACTCTCTTTCACTTAGAATCCAGTGACGACCAGGGGGTGCATCAACTAGCCATCTTTCCGCTTCGGATATACTAACTGGAAGCATTTCTCTTGGTACATGCCAGATGTGTACTAAGGCTCCAGTTTTAGTTTCAAACTCAGGTATTTTTTCAGCCAGTCCAAGACATCTGAATCCAATGATATTTGGTGTACCTTCTGCTGGTGAAAGTTGCACTCCACGAAGTTCCAACATACCTCGCACGGTGCCTTCCATGGCACCTGAATAACATATCCACTTTGAAGAGAACGCTAAAATGCAGTCTTAAAGTGCAGTCAGAGCACCCTGCTAATTTAACCAAATTACATATTTGGGCTAAGTGTCAACAGATCAGATTGGCCCGGATCAACAACACATAAAGCACTCACAGGGAATGGTTTTGCACATGCGGCTCCAAGTTGACGATTCACCATACTTACACGGTGGATTGGCACATCTGGGTGACGTGAGGTCAAATCTGAAATAAATTCGGTAGGACAATTCGCAGCCACCACCACTAGACGTGCATCACCCTTGGTGCATGCACTGGTAGTCTGTCGCTGTCCGAAAAGTACACTTCCTGTAGTAATTCCTTGTTTTAATTGTCTTGCTAAATCCATCTATAGTCCTCCTTCAGGCTTCAGTTTCTTCAGGTATGTAGTACAATGTAATTGCGCCTGTACCAAGAGAGACAGGCTGTCCTACAATGATATTCTCTGTAACACCACGAAGTTCATCTCGCTCGCCAATCACACCTGCTCTTAACAAGTGATTTACAGTAACCTCGAATGCAGAACGGGCAAGAATACTATGCTTTGTTCCACTAACACCATGTCGACCGATTGCTCTTACTTCTCCTTCGCTGGTCATCACATCAGATACTGTAATTAGGTGACG
>Ga0066826_10001854_pt1 | contig 10777 bp, 6 predicted proteins | sample ETNtaG_12_FD_65496 | JGI IMG/M metagenome (GOLD analysis project Ga0066826, IMG submission 65496) | Marine microbial and viral communities from oxygen minimum zone, Eastern Pacific Ocean - ETNP201306SV49 | ecosystem: Environmental > Aquatic > Marine > Oceanic | place: Pacific Ocean: Eastern... | reverse complement strand
GGTATTACTTAAAGAAGTATTATCAAAAATATAATTTGTTATTAATTCCAATTATTTGGGTATCAATCGAGTATATCAAATCATATGGGTTATTGGCTTTTCCATGGATAAGTTTAGCAAATACTCAATTAGATTATCTATATCCGATTCAAATTGCAGAGTTTACTGGTATCTATGGTGTTTCATTTTGGATTATTAGTTTAAATACTATTATATATTCTCTACTAATTAATATATCAACTAGGAAAAGCTTTTTATTGATAGGAATATTCTTAGCTCCTTACCTAATTGGATATTTCTTATATAATAATATTAATGAAAATAAATTAGATAATTTGAATATAGCACTTATTCAACCAAATATAAAATTATCAGACTCAAGAGATTATTCTAAAGGCAAGGAATTACTTAATAAATTAACTGATAAGACAAAATCAGCAATTAATAATAATACAGATTTAGTTATTTGGCCAGAAGCAGCGCTTCCTTTCCATAACATAAAAGATGGAAAAACATTTGATTATATAAAACAAAAATTATTAACAAATAATGATATTAAAATTTTATCTGGGGATATAACCTTTAGTAATAATAAAGTATATAATTCTGTGATTTTATTTGATAGTAGAGGAGTTCAATCTATATATAATAAACAAAGACCTGTACCCTTGGCTGAACAAGTCCCCTTGTCAGAGACATTTCCAGTATTAAGTAGTATAAATTTGGGTGTTGCCAATTATTCTAGTGGAAAAAAGGATGTATTATTTGATTTGGGAGACTACAAATTTTCATCTTTAATTTGTTATGAATCAATATTCCCTGAAATAAACAGAAGGCATGTTAATAAAGGGGCAGATTTTATAACTTTTTTAGTTAATGATGCTTGGTATACTCATGGTTTAGAACCTGAGCAACATGCAAGACAGTCAATTTTTAGAGCAATTGAAAATAGAAGAACTGTATTAAGGTGTGCTAATACTGGTATATCTATGGTTATTGATCCTAGCGGAGACGTAATTGAAAAAACAAAATTAAATACTGAATCTGTAATTTCTCAAAATATAAAAGGGACTGATTATAAAACTTTTTATACTAAATTTGGGAACGTTTTTGCTCAACTATTGTTTACTATATTGATAGCGTTAATATTAAAAACTTTATTTAGATATGAAAAGAACATATAAAATTATTTATTTATTTATTTATTTGACATTTGGTTTTTCATCATCAATGTTTAAATCTGTTATTTTTCCAGGTTGGGGAGAACTAAATGAATATAATATTTTATCTGAAGATAATAATCCCGAAAATATAGAATATATAAAGGATAGAGCTAGATATATAATGCTTCAAGAATCTTCACTATGGGTTGGTTTTTATGCTTTTCAAAATTTAGCTACATCTTATAAAAATGATTATAGATTGCTTGGTGAGGCAAATGCAGGAGTTAATTGGGATGGAAAAAATGATTTATTTGCAGCAAATGTTGGAAACTTCAATAATTTGGAAGAATATAATGCATATAAACTTTTAACTGGACAATATGATGATACTTACTTAGAAGATGGATATGACTGGGATTGGCAAGATAATAATGATAATAGATTGAAATATGATAGAACAAGAAATAAAAGTGAAAAGTATGATAAGATTAAAACTTATCTAACAGCAGGATTAATAATTAATAGAGTTATTTCATCTTTCGATGTTTTAAGTATTATGAAAGAGCATAATAGAATTATATCTTTTGATATAGAAGATGATGTTAGTAATCTAAAATTAAATCTTAATTATCATTTTTAAAATTTTGTAAATTTAGCATAGTATTTTTAAGAAATTATGCCCTCGTAGCTCAGCTGGATAGAGCATCTGCCTTCTAAGCAGAGGGTCACACGTTCGAATCGTGTCGAGGGTACAAAAAACCTCCTTTTTTAGGAGGTTTTTTTATGTTAAATAAATACTTAATTATCTATCTAATTATTTTTTAACTAGGTTTGATCCTATAAAGAAAGATGTTAAAATAGCAACAAAGGATGACAAGGATTTTTAATCCTTTTATATTGGGATTTGTTGAATCTAAATATATAATTATTTTAAATGTAAAAAAGTAAATAAGAATAGTCCAAAAAAGCCAAAGTGTAAATTTCTTTATTTTACTTATATAATAAATTGCTTTATATTTACTTTAAATTTAAAAATATTTTTTTTAAGTTCTTAAACAGAAAAATTAAATTTGAATTAGCTAGTGTTTAAAACAGTAACATATATATTAATTTTATTTACGACTATTTATTCTTGCCCTGAGGGGTATGTTGATAGTTCTAATACCTCCCAGGAAGATTGCGTTCCAGAGTTGTTTTATCACAATTCATCTACGCAACAAGCTGCATATTTTTTTAATGAGGTTTATATTGATGGTTCTTTATTAGGGCCAGATGATTGGGTAGGTGCTTTTAATGGTAATATTTGCGTTGGTTCAAGAAAATGGGATATTGATGGATGTAATGGTATTTGTGATGTTCCTGTTTTAGGACAGGATAGTCAGCTAACTCAGGGATATATGGCAAATGGAGGGGTTCCCACTTTTAAAATTTTTAAATCATCTTCTTTAGCTTATGTTGATGCGAATCCTTCACAAAATTATCCGTGGTCAAATTTTTCTACTCCTATAATTGATGTTTTATATGGCTGTGAAAATGGAGAATGTTCTCAAAATTTTGTAAATGCAAACATAAGTTTGTATTCTGGTTGGAATTGGATTTCATTAAATGTTGTTAATAATGATATGTCCTTAAATTCAGTTTTATCTTCTATTGATGGAAATGGTCAATTTATTAAAAGTCAAGAATATTATGCTGATTATTATGATGATTTTGGTTGGTTTGGTTCATTAAATGAAATTGACAATGTATCTATGTATAAACTTCAAATGTATGGCAATGATAATATAAATATTTCTGGATTTAACATAGATGTATCTAATACTTTTTTAAATTTATCTTCAGGTTGGAATTGGATAGGTTATAGTCCTCAAAATTCGCATGAAATAAATACAGTTCTTTCAAATATTCCTGATGGAACAGCTGAATTTATCAAAAGTCAGTATTATTATTCAGATTTTTATGAAGAATTAGGTTGGTTTGGTTCTCTAGAACAATTAGATCCATACCTAGGATATTTATTGAATGTTAATGAAGATATTAGTTTTACTTATAGTGAGAGTTTATTGAATCGATTACCAATAGATAGTACTATTCCTACTGATTTTGATATCAATATATATGATTTTGAATATAATGGAGTAATCACGTCAGCTATTTATCTTAATGAAAATAGAATTGATACATATGATTATGTACTCCTTGCTTATAATGAAAATGATATTCTTGTAGGAAAGGTAGAAGCTTTATATTTCCCAATAGATGGTAAATTAATATTTCCACTAATGGTATATGGAAATAGCAATGGAGATAGACTTTATTTTAAAGTATATAACAAAAAAGAAGATGTGTATTTAGATATTGATCAAGAATTTATATTTAGAAATGATATGATATTAGGAGATGGAAATAATCCTATTGTAATGTCGACATCAGATATTGTTATTGAATATAGTTTAACTAATCCTTATCCAAATCCATTTAATCCTATTGTAAACTTTGATTTAGATCTAATTTCTGATAGTTACGTAGATGTAAAAATTTATGATATAAAAGGTCAAGAAATTGCAACTATACATTCAGATATATTAAATGTAAATAAGCATTCATTTCGATGGGATGCTTCAGATAGTCCAAGTGGGGTGTATTTTATTAATACTAGTATTAACTATAATATGCCTATTGTAAATAAGATTGTTTTAATTAAATAATTTTATTTGTAAAAAAATGTTACAGATTAATATTTATTGACACAAGTCACAATATATGTTAAATTCAAGAACTATATTCTTGCGGATTATAGATAAGATAAATTTTTAATAAAGAAGGAGTCCATTATGAAAAAAGCTACTATGTTGAGTGCTTTATTTTGTGTTGTTTTTCTTGGATTATCATTTGGTAAAGAAGCTTTATCAAAAGATCAATTATTAAACCCACAAAATACAAATAAACAAAAAATTGAGAGAAAAGAAGCTATTTTGATTAGCTCTATTAAATCTGCTCAAGTTATTAATCATATTGAGAATGATCAGAATCAAAATTCTGATACTAATGTATCTGTTGAAGATATTAAATCTCAAGTAATTAATCAGATTAATAATAATACAGAAAAGGTAGATAAAAAGTCTATAGCTATAAATTCTTTACCTAATATTATGGGTAAAACGATTTTAGAAAATCAGTCAACTAAAAGAACTCAATTATTAATAAATGATAGTTCTAATAATGCATATAGAGCATTATATAATCTTTCTGTAGGTGGTGGCTCTTGGGGCAGTGAAGTATCTTGGTCAGTGAGCAGTGATGGTACTGAAGTTTTATCTGGAGGTGTAGGAGACTGGACAGATGTTGAATTAGCAGATGGTGATTATTTTTTAACCATGAATGATTCCTATGGGGATGGATGGAATGGTAATACTTGGGTATTATCTACATCAGCAGGTACTTTATATACATTTGGATTAGAATCAGGTTCTGAAGGTACTGCAGATTTTAGTTTACCAGGAGAAGTTGATACAACTGTATATGGATGTATGCTAGAAGGTGCACCAAATTATAATCCTGAGGCTGAAGAGGATGATGGAACTTGTGAATTTTATGCAGGAGCTAACTATGGCTATTGGAATCCTTATTATGAAGGTTATCAAATAGGGTGTGGATTATACTATATTTTTGCTGATAGTGATTTTGATGGTATTGTTGATGCCCAAGGTAACGGTGCATGTGATAATGACCTAGGTGGTTTTGAAGGCTATGGTCTTGCATGTGAAGCATTTGATTGTGATGGAGGTGATTGCCTTGATTGTAATAATGAATGTGCTGGTGATACACCTGCTTCAACTGAATGTTGGGATGGTTCTTTAGCGTGCTCTGAAGATGATTGTCCTGATTTTTGTACTGATTCTATTTGTGAATTTTTGATGTATGATTCATATGGTGATGGATGGAATGGTGCATCTTTTGAAGGCGGTGGTCAAAGTGCAACACTTGATGAGGGTAGTGAAGGCATGGTATTATTATGCTTTGACTTATCACTTGCTACTGATTTTTCAGTTGGTGGTGGTTCATGGGATAGTGAAATTACTTGGACACTTGATTGTGCAGATGGAAATCCACTATCTGGAGGTGCTCCTGAAGAAGGTTGTGTAGGAGCTTTATGTGGAGATGTTGTTCCAAGTGGTTGTACAGATATGGGAGCATGTAATTATGACCCAGATGCTGTTGAAGATGATGGAACATGTGAATATGCTGATGGTGTTAATGTATTAACTGACTGTGATGGAACATGCTTTGATGCTTCTTTACTATCATGGGTTGGTGATGGCTATTGTGATGATGGTGCATTTGGCGTAGACTTTGTATGTTTAGAGTATGAATGTGATTTAGGTGATTGTGGTGATGCACCTGGTGATGATGGTGAATGTGGTCAAGGTGATGATTGTTTACTAGGTGATAATAATGATGATGAAACTATTAATGTACAAGACATAATATTAGTTGTTAACTATATCATGGGTGTTAGTAACGATGATTTACCATGTGCTGACATGAATGATGATGGTACAATTAATGTACAAGATATTGTTTCTATTGTTAATATTATTATGGGAACATCAGCTAGAGTTGATAGTGCAACTGAAGCAACTCTTGTAATTAGAAATAATGATCTGTTATTGAGATCTGATGGATTTGTTCAAGGAGTTCAATTAACATTAAGTCATGGAACTGATTTTACAATTACTTTAGAAAATGAATATGTTTCTGAATATGTAACAAGTGAAAATCAAACAACAGTGGTATTAGTTACAGATGGTTTAAATACTTTAGAAAAAATAGGTGATACAAGAGGAGTTTATACTATACTCTCTTCAGTAGTATCAGATAATAATGGAAATAGTATTTTAACTAATCAAACTACTGAAATTTCTAATTTCATGTTAACAGAAGCATATCCTAATCCTTTTAATCCAACAACTAATCTATCTTTAGTATTATCTGAAGCTGGATATGTATCAGTTAAGATATATAATATTGTTGGTCAACAGGTAGCGGTTTTAGCTGATGGAATGTATGAAGCTAATGTTAATGGTCATCAATTAACATGGGATGCTTCTAATATTTCCAGTGGAGTATATATTGTAAGAGCTGAAAGTTCAGGTCAAGTTTCAACTCAGAAATTAATGCTTCTAAAATAAGAACATATAATTTATGTTAGAAAAAGGGGTCTTATCTTAGACCCCTTTTTTTTATCTATTATATTTAGTTAAAATTATTTTTAAATTATTATTAATAAAAGGAGACTAAATAATGCCCTCACTTGATATTGTAAGTACTTATGATCTACAAGAAATAGATAATGCAGTTAATATTGTAAAAAGAGATATTGTAAATAGATATGACTTTAGAGGTACTAATTCATCAATTAATTTAGATAAATCAGAAAAAAAAATAAAAATTGAATCAAGTAATTCTATGCAAAGAGAAGCGATAGTTGATATGTTAAAAGATCGCTCAATAACAAGAAAAGTATCATTAAAAACATATGACTTTAAAGAAGAGGAAAAAGCCTCAGGAATGAGCGTTAGACAATTTGTATTTCTAAAAGAAGGTATTTCAAAAGAAAATGCAAAAATAATTAATAAGAAAATAAAAGAATATAAATTAAAGGTCCAAAGTCAAATTCAGGGAGATCACATTAGAGTATCAGGTAAAAAGATTGATGATTTACAAGATATTATGAATAAACTAAAGTCAGAAAAGTTGGATGTTGCATTGCAATTTATAAATTTTAAAAAATAATCATTATGAGTAATTTGAAAATAAAGCAATTATTTGATTATGATACATGGACATATACTTATTTATTATGGGATGAATCTTCAAAAAACAGTATTATTATAGATCCAGTATTAGAACAGATAGATAGAGATATTAATTTAATAAATAAATTAAATTTAAGGTTATTATACATATTTGAAACGCACGTACATGCAGATCATATTACCGCTGCTTCAAAGTTAAAAAAATCCTTTAATGCAAAAATTTGTTATGGATCTAAAACAGGAGTTGATGGGGCAGATATTTTGTTTGATGATGGAGATAAAGTTAGTTTAGATCAGCATGAGATAATAGCAATACATACTCCTGGGCATACAGTTGGCTGCGTTTCTTATTATAGTAAAGGTTCAATTTTCACAGGAGATACTTTATTTATAGAAGGTACTGGAAGAACAGATTTTCAAGAAGGTTCACCAACTAATATATATGATAGTGTTAAAAAGAAAATTTTTTCATATCCTGATGATACTATCGTTTATCCTTGTCATAATTATAATGGTTTTTTAAGTTCTACAATAGGTCATGAGAAGAAGTTTAATCCTAATGTAGGTGATAATGTTTCTAAAGAAGATTTTTTAGAAAATGAGAGTAAAAAAAATAGACCGTATCCAAAAAGATTTGATGTAGCTGTCCCCGCAAATTTAAAATGTGGTAAAACATAAGAACATTTATTGAATTTTATTAAAAAATATATAAAAGGACTGCTGCTGGTTTCTTTTGTAGTATTTATTTCTAAAATACTTTCAATTTACTTGTATATAGGCTCTGTTGCTATTTCGATACTTTTAGGAATGATTATTAATTATTTCTTTTCTATAGATAAATCATTTAAATCAGGTATAAAATTCTCAGAAAAATATTTACTTAGTATTGCAATTATATTTATGGGAGCAGGGTTAAACTTTTCTGTTTTAGAATTAATTGAGTTTAATATTATTTATACTATTCTACTAATAATTGTATTTGCAATCTTTTCTTCTTTGCTTATAGGTAAATTGTTTAATCTTTCAAATTCATTATCGTTTCTGATAGGAATTGGAAATGGAATTTGCGGAGCTTCTGCTATTGCAGGAGCATCATCAATCATGAAATCTAAAAAAGAAGATATTGCTCTATCAATATCTGTAATAAATTTGTTAGGTACTATAGGTATTTTTATTGTTCCTCTATTTATAAATTTATTCTTTGAAGGCGATGTTAATAATATAGGTGTTATAATAGGTAGTACAATACAAGCTGTGGGGCAAGTTACGGCAGCAGGTTTTATTATGAGTAATGAAATTGGAGAAGTAGCTGTTATTACCAAAATGATTAGAATATTAATGCTTGGACCAATTTTAATTCTTATAACTTTTTATTATTCATTTTCAAATTATAAAGTCTCAAAAAAGATATCATTTCCTATTCCTTTTTTTATAATAGGATTTATTGCTTTTGCAATTGCTGTAAATTATAATCTTATTCCACTATCATTATTACCAATGATAAATATATTAAGTAAATATTCTTTGTTATTTGCAATGGCAGCAATTGGATTGAATATTTCATTAGAATCAATACTTAAAGATGGTCCTAGAGTATTTTTAGTAGGATTTATATCTTTTGGTTTACAAATAGTATTATCAATTTATCTCTTGTCATAAATCATTTTTTTATAGATATAATTTCATGCTTAAATTAGAAAGTAAAAAAAAGAATACTTGAAAATTTATTAATACAGTGAAAAAAATATTTTAGTGAAATAATGAATTTGCAAAGATTGTTGTAAGTAAGTATATTTAGTAAATATATATATTAGAATAACCTGTTCTAATTTTAGCTTTTGAGGAGGAGCTTTTTATGAAAAGATTTTTTTATTGTTTATTTATAGTTTCATTCATTTTTTCTCTTGACCATTCATTATTTTTTGATGGATCTGATAAAATAAATATTCCAGACCAATCACACCTTGATATAACAACAACTGGAACAATTTCAGCCTGGATAAAACCAAGTACACTTACACAAGAAACGTATGCTAATATTGTTGCAAAAACACATAATGGTGATTTAGGAGGTGATTATGAAGGTTTATCTTATTATATAGTTTGGAGACAAGGTAGTGGTGTAATTCGTGGTCAAATATGTGATGGTGTAAATACAAGTAATGTCAGTATGGATTTACTTAATGATTATAATTGGCATCATATAGCATTTACATGGGACGAAACTAATTTAAAAATTTATCTTGATGGAAATTTACAAAGTACAACAGAACAAACTATTACAGGAGCACAATCGACTGATTATGATTTAAAAATTGGTGGTGATGCATATGGGTGGGATGATTCAGGAAATGGTGAATTTAAAGGAAATATTGATGAGGTCCAAGTATGGAATAGAGCATTATCTCAAAGCGAAATAATTGATAAAATGATAGTCCCTAATGGTGCAAATGAAAATGGATTAGTTGGAAATTGGAAATTTGATTATTATGACCCTTATTATCCTAATGTAGTTTATGATTATTCTACTTATGCTAATAATGGTACTAATACAGGTGCTACCTATTCTGATGATATTCCATGTGGTGTTCATAGTGATTGTGATACAGGAGAATTCTGTTCTTCTTCTAATGTTTGCGTAACCTTTGATTTTGATTACTGCATAAATAATGATTGTTATGAAGGTGATGGTGATTGTGATAGCGGAGATTGTCCTACTGGATTTACTTGTGGAACTGATAACTGTAGCTATGGCAATGGTATTGATTCTATAGCTGATTGTTGTGTTTGTATTGATTCTAATAATAATGGATTTTGTGATAATATTGAAAATAGTTGTAGTGCTCACAGTGATTGCAATGAAGGTCAATTTTGCTCTTATTTTGGGATATGTACAACAATCTATGATGAATATTGTCATGATAATATTTGTTATGAAGGTGAAGGTGATTGTGATGATGGTATAGTAGGAGGAACTGATTCAAATGGATGCGCAGATGGTTTAGCCTGTGGAGTCGATAATTGTGATTTTGGAAGTAGTGGATATGATTGTTGTTGTCTAGATACTGATGGTGATAGCGTTTGTAATTCTGATGAAATTGCTGGTTGTATAGATACAAATGCTTGTAACTATAATGTAAATGCAACTGATTCTTCAGATACTTGTCTATTTGCAACAGGTTGTGATTCTTGTTCTGGTGAAACAGATGGATCAGGTACTGTTGTAGATGGCGATGCTGATGATGATACTGTTTGTGATGCTATAGATAACTGTCTAAACGATGCGAATACTAATCAGACTAATAATGATGGTGATTCATCTGGTGATGCTTGTGATGATGATGATGATAACGATGGGACTCTCGATAGTGATGATTGTGCCCCCTTAGATTCAAGTATTGCAATTATAGATGATTGCAATGTTTGTGGTGGAAATAATTCTACCTGTATACCATGTGATACAGATAGTGATTGTGATGATGGTTGGTGTCGTGAGATTTATAATTCAGATGAAAAAGAATGCGTACCTTATGTTGATGAAGGTGAATTATGTGGTGGATTATTCCCACCTCATATGGTAAATAAGTGTTCCCCTGAATTAAATTGTATGTATCTTGATAATGTAACTGATATTGCAGGTGTTTGTGTAGATCCATTAGGTTGTACAGATGAAAATGCTTGTAATTATACGACAATTGCCCATTATGGGGATGAATTTGGACCATCTCAAGATGATGGAAGCTGTTTATATGATGATTGCGATGGTAATTGTGGTGGTACAGCAACCATAGATGA
>Ga0066826_10001853_pt1 | contig 10778 bp, 8 predicted proteins | sample ETNtaG_12_FD_65496 | JGI IMG/M metagenome (GOLD analysis project Ga0066826, IMG submission 65496) | Marine microbial and viral communities from oxygen minimum zone, Eastern Pacific Ocean - ETNP201306SV49 | ecosystem: Environmental > Aquatic > Marine > Oceanic | place: Pacific Ocean: Eastern... | reverse complement strand
CAGCGCGGAAAGGCTATTTTTAACACGGAAATGTCGTTCCAAGTTCTTGAGGAGGGCTTAAACCACCAAGCTGATATGCCCGACTGTCCCGGCCCTGATGATCTTGAAGATGATAACCATCGATGGGCTAAAATTAGGGAGCAATTGAACCCCTCAACTAAAACTAAGTCGTCTAAACATCGACCCTCGCTGCGGCCTATTCAAATGCGATCAGTTGAACCTGTTGATTACTTGGACCCCTCCCCGAGGAAGCCTGAGCAGTTAATTTGGATCAAGGTAGCAGGTCAATTACCAAGTAAAACGGATATAAGTCTGCATCACGCAATACTTGCCTATGCATCGGACTTCAGCTTAATGAGCACGTCCCTGCTTCCCCATGCGGTGAGCATGATGAATCCCAAATTACAGCCAGCCTCTCTTGATCACTGTATTTGGTTTCATGATAGCTTTAGAGCCGACGAATGGATGCTTTATCACATGGACAGTCTTCGCTCGAGTCGCGCTCGAGGCCTAAGCCGAGGTACCTTTTACACTCAAGATGGTAGGTTAGTGGCGAGCACTATTCAGGAAGGCTTAATGAGACTTCACCGCGAATAAATTTAAATTTGCTCCCTTGTCGGCCTCAATACTTTTCGCTCGGCGGAGCAGGCGTGTTCAAAAAGGTAAAAAACCAATGTACTAAGATAACCAAAGCTAAATCATCAGTATTGCCTAGCAAACGACTTAGTCCCAAGCCTCCTAGAAAAACAAAAATACAGTTGGTTAACTTCCAGCGTAATGTAAAAAAATGAATGGTCGCAAAGAAAATATTACTTACAATAATTGCTACCAAAACCCCTAAAAAACCAGCCAGAAGGCTGGGTAATATCAAGCGGAAAGCTAACTCTTCAATCACCGATATAAAAAAAAGATAAGTTATCCAATAGCTCTGTCTAAGGTCAAAGCGATATCCTTTAATCCTCAAAACAAAGACGAAAGACAGGAGAATGCCAAGTACTGGTGTAGCATAGTTAAGTGGTGAGTTTACAAATGCCGTAAGTCGCCAAGTCACATCCCCCACACTATTTGCCGCACATGTCAGAACGAGCAAAAAAACTCCCATTACTAGACCATGGCGACTCAAAATCTGAAAAAAAGAGTTTACATAACCACCATTGGTCGACATTGATCGCTGCAAACGTTTTTCATCAGTATTGGTTATCACATTATTCCTCATACAGTTAAATGTCGGTCATTAACTAATTAATCAATTATTTTTAAACATCACCAACTTGCATATTAAGCCATTAAGTAAACAACTAACATTACTCCTTCGATATCCGAAAGCCAGTTTTCATAAAATTCAGCAGAGGCTTATCGAAACAGTTTATTTTCTAAAGGACCGATCGCTGTTTTGATCTGCATCATGAGGTAGTAAGGGGATGTCGTATAGTATTCCTCAACCTAAAGAATCGTTCACAGATACCCCCACAGAAATTTAAATGATAAAGATGAAATTGCACCCTCTCATTAGCCTGCTAATTTCAGCTGTATTTTTTTTCCCTTTAGTAGTCGATGCAATGCCTAGGGATACCACCAACAAAGTTAATGAAGTCGCAGATGCAAAAACCGTAACGCAGTACTGTGGTGTCTGCCATAAAACCCCTACTCCAAATTTGATGCCTGCAAAAGACTGGCCTCGCGCTGTGAGGGCAATGATGGATTTAGCGAACACACGATTGAAACATGAGTTCATAAGCGCTGAAGTAGCACTGTCAATTGCAACCTACTATTATCTCAATGCGCCACAACAGCTTCCATTACTACCTTATTACGAGCAGAACAAAGACAATCCTCGTTTTGTTGCTAAGGATATAGTTAACAAATCATTCACTCCGCTAGTGCTTAATATTCACAAAGTTGAGCTTGGCATGAAGCCTGGGGTAGAGTTTATTGTTGGCGATGCTGAACAAAATAAAGTGCTTTTGTTAAATTATTATCAAGAAAAGTGGCATGAAAAAGCCATAGCCAACGTAGGCATCCCTTTGCATTCAGAGATATTGGATTATGACGATGATGGTGATAACGACATCATTATCGCTGACCTCGGCGAATTTCTGCCAAATGAAAAGTTAGTCGGTAAAGTTGTTCTGCTCATTCAAGACGATAATGGACAATTTCAAAAAGCAGTTTTATTAAAGGATGTTGGCCGTATTACTGATGTTCGTCCTGTTGATATTGATAACGATGGCGACTTAGATATCGCGGTCGCTATTTTTGGTGGTGCAAGCGTTGGAGGTTTGGTTTGGATAGAAAAGATAGGCAAAGATAATTATTCCTTGCATACTCTTTTAAACGGCAGTGGTGCTCTGAACATTTCTCCAGTTGACTTAAATAATGACGGTAAGATTGACTTTATCAGTTTAATTGCCCAAGAGCATGAAATCGCCGTGGCACTCATTAACAAAGGAAAAGGCGAGTTTGAACACATAAAAATTGCAGAAGCATCCCACCCTATGTTTGGTTTTACTAGTATGAAGCTAGTTGACCTAGATGGCGATCAGGATATTGATGTGTTGATGACCAATGGTGACGCTCTCGATTTACAACCTGATCCGAAACCCTACCATGGCGTGCAATGGCTGGAAAATAAAGGGAATTTTCAATTCGATTATCATGATATCGGTCGCTTTTATGGTGCGGCGGAAGCAGAAGCCGGCGACTTAGACAACGACGGTGACATGGATATTGTTGCCAGTAGCTGGAACAACTACTGGCAAGATAATAAGCGTCAAGGATTGATTTGGTATGAAAATACAGGCGGAGAAAAATTTGTTCGCCATAACATTGCTGCTCAGCCTCAACAGATAGTTTCGCTTGAGTTAAAAGATATTACCGGAGATGGCTTTCTTGACATCATTGGCGGCGTGTTTCGCGTTGATATGTTATTGGACAAAATATTATTCAACCAGAGCGAAGATGCTCTCAATAACGAACGCTTTCAGGGCGATTTAGAAAGCCGAGTGATCTTTTTCGAAAATAATCCTGGAACAACGAACGAACAGCTCTCGAACAACAATTAGCCAATACAAAAACTTAATCTATTCACTTAAACTAACCGCGAAACATGTGTTTTATGAAAATACTAATCCTTTTAATTTCAGCGAGTCTTTACTTTTGCCACTCCGCGCAGGCAGCCGATACTACTATTGAAACTATTACTGTTGTGGGATCTCACCTACCCCCAACCTTTTCAATGGATCGTATTCCTAAAATAAGTATTGATGCTAACGAGATTGCTTCATTAGCTGGCTACAGTTTTGTGGACGTATTACGAGGAATAGCCGGTATCGATATTTTCGAACAAGGAGGAACTGGAGGTCTAACTTTTTTATCTATTCGCGGCGGCGATCCTAATTTTGTCACTATTATAATCGATGGCGTTAAGGTAAATGATCCTACTAATAGTCGAGGTGGTGCTTTTGACCTTGGAACCATAGATCCCTCAGTCATTGAAAAAATAGACATATTTTATGGTGGATTTTCTACCATCTATGGTAGCGATGCGCTCACCGGCGTTATTAGTATACAAACGAAATCCAACACGACCGAAAATCTCGGCACCATGAGTCTAAAAGTTACTGGAAACAATACCCTTGGTGCCACGGCACATATCGGCACAGAACTTATGAATAAAGCTAAATTTAATTTTACAGCTTCACACCAAGATGGCGACATTAGTAGATTTGGTGACGCATTCAAGCGCACTGAATTTATTGGCTCTTTGAAGTCAACTTCCCAAGAATTTACCCACTGGAGCATTTCAAGTTTCCATGCCCACGGAGAGTCTCAGAACTTTCCCGAAGACAGTGGTGGGGAACGATTGGCTATTATTCGCACTCCTGAATATCGTGAGTTTAAACAAACAAATTTATCCGCGCTTCTGCAACACGAACTAACTGCCGCGCTAGAATTAAATATGAAAGCTGCATACTCTCGAAGAAAAGAAGACATTTCTAGCCAAGGTATTGCCCCTGGCATACTCAACCCTGTGCCTGCGATAGACAGCTATACAGACTATGAACGTGGCGACATTGCAGTAGTAGCGCGATATACCACCCCTAATCTTGCAAGTATAGCGCTCGGCATCAATGCCACGAGGGAAAATGGAGGCATGAATAGCTTCATAGATTTTGGGGTCCCAATTCCAGCTAACTACCAGATTAAAAGGCACGGTGAAGCTATCTTTTCAGAGATCGGTTTTAGTCCGATGAAAGAGATGCTAATTAGTGCAGGTGTTCGGCATAACAAAACAGATGATATGTCGGTAACTGTTAGACGCTTAGTCACTAGGTATAGTTTAACGAGCTCCAGCATTCTATCGTTACACTTCAGTGAAGGTTATAAGCTGCCAAGTTTTTTTGCTCTTGGTCACCCATTTATTGGCAATCCAACCTTGAATCCAGAAGCGAGCAAAAATTACGATCTTAGCTTTGATAGTCTTTTCTATCAAAATCGCTTATCCACCCGAATTAGCTTTTACCACAATACTTTTACTGATTTGGTTGATTTCGATCCTATTCTATTTACCAACATTAATCGATCCAAAGTACGCGCCAAAGGAATAGAAATAAGTGCCAATCTGACAATAACTGCTGATTTAGCCACGAGTGCTCAAATAAGCTATAACAATATTGAAGTTTTTTCTGATGATAATACTAATCTGCGGCGGCGCCCTCAATGGAAAGCGAGTGCACAACTGAGGTATATGATGCTCAACAAAATGTCCTTGGTGGCCCGTGCTAATTTTAATGACGACTACTACGATAGCTCTATTCCGACAGGAATGGTCAAAATGAATGGTTTTTCTCGAGTAGATATCTCAATGCTGTGGAAAGTGAAAGATACCATAAGCCTGAGAGTCAATGTAAATAATTTACTCAACAGCGATCATGAGGAAAGTATCGGTTTTATTAATACAGGACGAAATATAACGACAAGCTTCACCTGTATTTTTTAACCCATTAATAACCGTGCAGTCGTTTTAATTAAGATCACTTATCAAGCTTTTTTCGAAAAAGAAAAGTCTATCGGAAATATCTAATCCAGCCTACTGTAGCTAGTCATTGTGTATATCTTGTTTTGAAGTCGTTGAAGCATTCCCGGGTAGTACTACAAATTAGTGTATTTACGCTGTTTTGTATTGACTTTTTTAACATAGTTTCTTGTTTCCTCTCGAATATGCCGATTAGTAAGAAACCAGTAGAAGTCTTTGGTCGACATCTTATTGATGCGCGCAATTGCTTTAGTTTTGTTACCTTTCTTATTGAGGCTGCGCCAAAGATTGCCTGCTCCACCGTTGTAGCTAGAAATTATCGCATACTCAAGTTTCTTCGGATCGCGAATACCTACCAAATAACGATTACTCAGAATATTTAGATAGCCTGCAGCGACCTCAATATTATTTTCAGGCCGATATAAAAAATTTGATGAGGGTGTGTGTTTGTAGCCCTTAATTAGCGAGAAATAATCTCTGCCTGCGGTGTCAGCTTTAATTTGCATCAACCCAAGAGCATTCGACCGAGAGCGAGCCAGTGGATTAAAAGAACTTTCGGTTTCCATGATAGCCATCATTAGAGAAACAGACACATTGTGTTGGCGGCTAGCTTTTTTAGCATATTTTACATATTTACTGCCGGCAATAGCTTTATGAGTTTCCACCATATTGATGGACACACTAAATCTTCCAGCTTCAAATGACTTTCGCCGGAGTAAAACATCAGCAAAGTCTGCGGCAGCATGCCTTGCCTGTATGGGCCTGCCTTTATGATCTAAGACCTGACCCCAAAAGAATGGTTTATTAGTTGTTTCATTGATTAGTCCAAAATCTTGAGCTGTTTTAGCATCGATCACTGAGGGATCGATTTGTGTGAGTAACACGTCGATAATTGACTGTTTTAATGTCTCTGGTGTAATTGCTGTCAAAAAGATCAGACCATTTTCAAAATCTACCAGAGTATTGGCTTCTTCCGTCTCATTAAAAGACAAAACCGATGGATTGTACGAACCCTTTGAATCTGAATGACTTTGATACTCGCGTAGTAATGCTGCCACGTCATCGTCATATTCTTCGAAGTCAATGCCAACGGCGAAGCCACTTAATAACAGGGCAATGAGGGAAGATATTTTTGCTTGGCTTAACAGGCTACTAAAAAGTGCTGATCGTTTCATATTGATTTAGCGCTTGTAATCATATTCTGGATTTTGCTGAACCATTCCTCGGCGCATTCTTCTCATGCCACTAATCCAACGATCATAATCTTGTCCCTTTTGCTCTACATATTGAGTTAATTCAGCATGAGGTGAAATTAGAAAGTCTCCATCATGCATGCCCTTTAGTATTGATTTAGCCGCATCATCCGCAGTCATCACTTCATCTTGGCCGCTTACGCCTCGACCGCCTTCTGTCATTCGGGTTGCAACATATAGAGGGCAAACCACAGATACCTTAATATTGTCATCTCCATGGGTAATCGCCAAGGACTCAGCAAAACCTAGAGCCGCGGTTTTAGTCGTCGAGTAAGCTGCATCGCCAACTTGGCACAGTAACGAGGCTCCTGAAGCTACATTGACCAGATATCCGCCGCCGCGCTTAATCATGCCTGGCACCACTGCTCGAGCAGCATAAACGTGAGCCATAACATTAACCTTCCAACTGGTTTCCCAAGCTTCATCAGGTGCTGACGCCGCCATCCAATCAGGCCCATCCCCAAAGGAAATACCGGCGTTAGATACAAAAATATCGACTGGACCCAGTGATGATTCAACTTCATCCACCATGGTCTGAATATCTTTTTCAATGCCAACGTCAGCCTTGAGACCGATTCCATCAACCAACTCAGCTACATCGCTAGCAGATTTAGCTTCTAAATCAACCACTGCAACCTTGGCTCCAGCATTTGCAAACTCAACACATAATGAGCGCCCTATGCCATTGGCGCCCCCAGTAACAACAACAACTTTGTTTTTAAACTCCACGACCATCTCCTTTAGATGTCTAAGCGTCCTTGATTAACACAGCCTCTAAAGCAGATCTAATTGAATCTGGTATTGCCACCGGCTTATCAGTAGATCGATCTACAAAAACGTGAGTGAAGGTTCCTATGGCAGATGCAACGGTAGAACCTTCCTGAAAAATACCAATTCCGTACTCCACAGAACTATTACCCAAATGATTAACCCGCAATCCTGCGTTTATGGCTTGTGGGTAAGCAATAGGGGATTTGTACTGACAATTCGATGCAACCACAAAACCTACAACCTGAGAGTTTTCGATATCTAAGCCGCCCTCTTCTATCAGATACTTATTCGCCACCGAATCAAAGTAACTGTAATAGACGACATTATTTACATGTCCATAGATATCGTTATCCATCCATCGAGTAGTTATATCGGTAAAATAGCTATAATTGGCTCGCTGATCATCGCTCATTGTGTCTTCTCCCAAATACCTAATAGGCTTGGCGGTAAATTTCTAAGGAATCATCTAAGCAGACTTCTCGGGGATTATTAATTAACAACCTTTGCTGGAGCATAGCCTCTTCAGCAAGTTTCGGCAAATCACCCATAGGTACATTCATTTGACTCAAGGAAGTTTGCAATCCTAAATCTTCAGCAAGACTTAAAAAATACTCTGCAAGCATTTCCGTGATCTCCAAAACGTCATCGGGCAATGACTTATCAGGCATAATCAAAGGAGCAATCTCTTTATAAAGATCTCCTGCTGAGGGCCCGTTAAAGCGAATAACATGGGGCAATACCAAAGAATTACTCAGACCATGGGGTATATGATAATTACCACCCAGAGGGTACGCGAGGGCGTGCACAGCCGCCACCGGTGCATTGGCGAATGCCTGACCTGCAAGCATTGCTCCAAGCAACATACTGCCTCGTGCATCTAGATTATCCCCCTGCTTTACTGCAACAACGATATTACCGGCAAGAAGCCTTAACGCCTCTCGAGCGAGCATATCTGACAACGGATTTTTTAGGCGCTTCGAAGTGTAGGCTTCAATAGCATGAACCATCGCATCAATCCCCGTCGCAGCTGTTACGTGCGGCGGTAAACCCAAGGTCAAACTGGCATCTAGAATAATTCTATCTGCTAACAGTGTACGACTTACTACCCCTGCCTTAGTCGTTTCTCCTGTGGTAATAATGGATACCATTGTTGCTTCAGAGCCTGTTCCCGCAGTAGTGGGTACCTGAATTAAAGGTAATCGACCGCCAGTAATTTGATCGACGCCATAAATATCAGGTAGAGACTGCTCGCCTTTGATTAACACCGCCAATAATTTGGCTACATCCATGGAGCTGCCGCCACCAAAGCCAATAACACCATCGCAATTGAACGCTTGAGCTTTTGTCACCGCATCCATCACAACTGACTCAGGAGGATCCGCGACAACATCGGCGTATAACTCATACTCAACCTTAGATGCATGAAGACTCTTGGTCGCTCTATCTAAGAGACCAAACTGAATAATTCCCCCATCAGTAACAATCAATGCTCGAGTAATACCCATGCTAACTGCTAAATCCCCGAGCTGTTTGGAGGCTTCCGGCCCCACTAACACATCTGGCACAGCACTAAAGAGATAGTCACTCATACAAAATTACTCGTCTTAAATGTTCGCATATTTAAATCAACCTAAGATTGAGGCTGTAACTGATCAATCATCTCAGCCACCGGTCATGTTCATAAACCGTACAATATCAATTCTGTCAGGGTCAAAATAATGACGTTCTGGCTTATTTTGTAATGCCTGAACAATCTTAGACTTTAATAACTCAGTATCTCCAGGATTGCCCCGCATAACCGAGCGCAAATCCATACTATGCTTATTTCCTAAACACAAAAGCAGTCGTCCTTCAGCCGTCATTCTCACCCGATTACAAGACTCACAGAAATTATTCGACATGGGTGAAATAAAACCAATTTTACTTGAACTGTTAGCAATGTGAACATAGCGTGAGGGTCCACCCGTGGATTCAAGGCTATCGACCAAACTAAACTCTTGTTCCAACTGCTCACGAATGCGCTCACTAGATATTTGAGTGGTTGATCGTGTGTGCGAAGAAATCGCGCCAAGAGGCATTTCTTCAATAAATGAGATATCTATTTCATTGTCTACCGCAAAACGTGCTAAATCGATAACTTCATCATCATTAAAGCCAGCTAAAATAACTGCATTGAGCTTAAGCTTGTCAAACCCGGCTTGTTTTGCAGCTTGAACGCCCTGATGCCACAAATCTAAATCACCAATACGTGTTAACTGTTTAAATCTCGACGGTTTGAGGCTATCTATGCTGATATTGAGTCTAGCTAAACCAGCATCTTTAAGTGATTGCGACATTTTGGGCAATAACATGCCATTGGTGGTCATGGTCACCTCATCTAAGCCTTGCAATCCAGCTATGGCATCAACCAATTTAATAATATCTCGCCGAATAAGTGGCTCTCCACCAGTAAGGCGAATTTTTTTCACTCCTAGCTCTACGAAAGCAATTGCCACATCGCGCAGCTCTTCAAGGGAAAGGATTTGCTGCCTTGGCAAGAAGGTCATATCTTCAGCCATACAGTAAGTACAGCGGAGATTACATCGATCTGTTACTGATAAACGGAGGTAGTCAACGGTCCTACCAAAGGGGTCTACCAAAGACGCTGGGGTTGCTGATGAAAGATTATGACTAGCCATGTTCCACTCTTTTTTGTAGGGCTTTTCGCGCCTAGTAGATTAACACATCAACAGTGTCATTAACGCGTATATTTTCACCACTTTTTTGCCTGACGAGCACATTCCCCCAAGCTACAGAAGAGAGAACTCCACTGCTCTGATTAGGATATATATCAACGCCACAACCTTCATCTCCATCAACCAAACGTCCTCGTAGAAATACATCTCTAGATTCACCATTACGGTTAAATAAAGCTCTACTTTGCGTCACTCTTGCCCGTGGACTGGCAGCACCTTGACTAGATAATAAAAATGGCGTGGCTAAAACAGAAAAAGTGACAAATACAGAAACTGGATTTCCAGGCAATCCAATAAACGGGGTCTGGTTAACAGAACCAAAAGCTAAGGGCTTGCCTGGTTTGATTGCAACGCGCCAAAAATCAAGGGTTCCAAGCTGTTCAACCACGGTTTTAACATAGTCTTCCTCTCCAACTGAAACTCCTCCCGCGCTAATGACGACATCTGCCTCATTTGATGCACGCAATAAGATATCCTCAGTAGCTGCGGCATTATCTGCCACAGTCCCCATATCGATACACTTCATACCCAGATCTTTTATTAGGCCAATTAGCATGGTTTGATTAGAATTATAAATTTGGCCCGGCTGCAATTTAAGGCCAGGCTCAATCAATTCATCTCCAGTAGAGAAGACAGCTACTTTTATGCGTTGATACACTGAAACTTTGTCGATGCCCTGAGAGGCTAACAGTCCCATCTCAGCGGCTCTGATATGACTTCCCTTAGAGAGAATGGTTGCTCCTGACGCAACATCTTGACCCCGAGGTCTAATGTTGCCGTCGATCATAACTTTTGAGTCTACAACCACTGATCCATCTATTTCTGAGCAATTTTCCTGCATCGCAACACAGTTAGCTCCTTCAGGTATTTCAGCTCCTGTAAAAATTCTAGCTGCAGTACCTGGCTCTAGCCTAGTTGGCGCCCGGCCAGCAGGAATTCTCTGACTAACTATTAATGTAAATTGACTCTCTGACGCATCTTTAT
>Ga0066826_10001846_pt1 | contig 10799 bp, 7 predicted proteins | sample ETNtaG_12_FD_65496 | JGI IMG/M metagenome (GOLD analysis project Ga0066826, IMG submission 65496) | Marine microbial and viral communities from oxygen minimum zone, Eastern Pacific Ocean - ETNP201306SV49 | ecosystem: Environmental > Aquatic > Marine > Oceanic | place: Pacific Ocean: Eastern... | reverse complement strand
TATGTTGAAGATTATTTTAAAATCACGCTCTAATTAGCATATGACTATAATGTCTTCAAGTAGCACATTCGTTAAAAAGTCCTTTTTTTAAAGGTTAATTGAAGTTTATTGGATCAACATCAACTGAAAGTTTTATTCCTGATGAAAATTTGTAATTAGGAATAATTTTAGCCATCGAATTCTGTAATTTGAGAGATTTGGAGCCTCTAATTAAAATTCTTACTCTGAATTTTCTTTTTAATCTAAAGATAGGTGCACTGACTGGTCCCAAAACTCTTCCTTCAATTTTTTTTTCGATAAAGTTTTTAAAATAAAAAGCTTCTTTTTCTAATTTTACTTCATTGTCTCCTGTTAAGATTAGCGAAATGAATCTTTGATATGGTGGAAGTTTGTTTTGTCTTCTAATATCTAATTCTCTATCAAGAAAAATATTAGGATTACTATTTGTTAAATCAGAAATCATTTTAGTATTAGTATTATAAGTTTGAAAATATACCGTAGCAGGTTTGCCTGTTCTTCCTGCTCGTCCAGAAAGTTGATGATATAATTGTAAATTTTTTTCAGCTCCTCTTAAATCATGTCCTTGTGATGAAAGATCAATATCAACTACTACAATACAATTTAGGCTTGGAAAATGAAAGCCTTTAGAAATTAATTGTGTTCCAACTAAAATTTGAACTTCATTATTGATTATTTTTTCTAATTTTCTACTCGAGTCTTTTCTATTCATAGTGTCACTTGAAAAAATTTCAATTTTTTTTGATGGAAAGTTTTTTTTAACCTCTTCCGATATTCTTTCAACTCCAGGACCACTAAAAATAAATTCACAGTCTCCATCTTTTACACAAGTTCTTTTTAATGAAGATTTAAAACCACAATAATGGCACAATAAATTATTTTTGTTTTTATGATAAACTAAATTAATTGAACAATTAGGACAGGAATAACTATTAAAGCATTTGTTGCAAAGCACATGTGGAGAAAACCCTCTTCTATTTAAAAAAAATAATATTTGGTCGTTTTTATCAAGATGAAAATTTACTTTATCTATTATTTTTTTTGATAGCCATGATTGTTTTTCTAATTTTGTATCATTAAGATTGATTATTTCATAATTAGGCAAGGATGCATTTTTATAACGCTGTTCTAATTTTGAAATACTATATTTGCCCTTTTTAATATTTTCATAAGTTTCAATTGATGGAACAGCTGTTATTAAATTAATAGGAATATTTTCAAACGAAGCCCTTGAGATTGCCATGTCTCTTGCATTATAGGTAACACCCTCATCTTGTTTGTAAGATTGATCATGCTCTTCATCAACAATAATTAAACCTAATTTTTTAAATGGTAAAAACAACGATGACCTAGCTCCAATGACAACTTTAATTTCTCCATTTGCAATTCCACTCCATATAATTTCTTTCTTTTTTTTGGTAATGCCTGAATGCCAAATTGCAGGTATAAAACCAAAAAATTCTAAAAATTTTTTTTCAAATTGGCCTGTTAAGCCAATCTCTGGTAATAGAATTAAGCCCTGAAAACCCTTATTTATAATATCTTTAAGGGCCTCAAAATACACCATGGTCTTACCTGAACCTGTTGTCCCCTGAAGAACATGAACCCTAAATTTTTGATTAGAAACATTCATTTTTTTAAGGGATTTTTTTTGTTCTTCAGAGAGTTTTATTAAATTTTTTTTGATATTTGACTTAAAAATTTTGTAAGTATCTTTTTGAAATTTTTCTATAGCATTACTACTTAGTAAAACGAGTTTTAAAGCCATTCCTTTTGGAATTATATTGTATTCAGAAAACCAATTAAGAAATTTAATAGTCGTTTTTTTTAATGGAATAACATCTAATTTTTTTAAAACCTTCTTTATCTTAAAATTTCTACTATTCTTTTTTTCAAATTCATCCCAAACTACTCCTGTGATTTCAGATTTACCAAAAGGTACTATTACATAATCACCTACTTTTAAATTAATATCACTCTCATAAGTGAAAGGGTGATTAAATATATTTGGTAAAAGAATCGGTACTTTCATATCTTAATAATATGAAAATATATTAAGAGTGTATTGCTCTTTTATCTACTGATAATGCTGCTTCTTTGACAGCTTCTGAAAACGTTGGATGGGCATGACAAGTTCTTGCAATATCTTCAGAGCTTGCACCAAATTCCATTGCAACACCTATTTCTGCAATTAATTCACCTGCGTGAGGGCCTATTATATGCGCACCTAAAACTTTATCTGTAGTTTCATCTGCTAAAATTTTTACAAATCCTTCTGCATCATCTATTGCTTTTGCTCTAGAATTTGCCATGAATGAAAACTTACCAATTTTATATTTTGTATTTAATTCTTTTAACTGCTCCTCTGTCTTTCCAATTGATGCAACTTCAGGTGTTGTATAAACAACTCCAGGAATTGTATCATAATTAACATGGCCTGATTGACCAGCAATATTTTCTGCAACTGCAATTCCTTCATCTTCAGCTTTATGGGCAAGCATTGGTCCACTTATAACATCGCCTATCGCATAAATGTTATCAACGTTTGTTTTAAACATATTGTTTGTTTTAACTCTTTTTCTTTCGTCTAACTCAACTCCAACAGATTCTAAGTTTAAACCATTCGTATTTGCTTTTCGTCCCACTGAAATAAGCACAACATCACAATCAAAATTATTTTTATTTCCATCTTTATCGACCGTTGAAACAACTGCTCCTGATTTATTTTTTTGGATAGTTTCAACTTTGTTTTGCATGTTGAATTTAATGCCTTGTTTTTTTAAAATCTTCATAAATTCTAATGAAATTTCTTTATCCATTCCAGGGGTAATATGATCTAAAAATTCTACTACTTGCACATCAGCACCTAATCTCGACCAAACAGAACCCATCTCTAATCCTATATAACCACCACCAACAACAACCATTTTTTTTGGAACTTTATCTAATTTTAATGCACCTGTTGAAGAGACAATAATTTTTTCATCAATTTCTATTCCTGGCAAAGATACTGGTACTGAGCCAGTTGCTATAATTGTTTTATCAGTTTGTATTATGCTCTCTTTGTTTTGATCATCTTTGATCACAATTTCATTTTTAGATTTGAAACTCGCAGTTCCTTTATAATAAGTTACTTTATTTTTTTTCAGTAAAAACTCGACACCTTTAGTAAGTATGGTTACTGCTTTATTTTTACTCTTCATCATTTTTTCAAGATTTAGCTTAACTTCACCAACTTCAATCCCTTTATTAGATAAATTTTGAACCTTAAGAAATTCCTCTGATAAATTTAATAAGCTTTTTGATGGAATACATCCAACATTTAAACAAGTTCCCCCGAGTGATCCTCTTGACTCAATACAGGCTATTTTTAGCCCAAGTTGGGCAAGCCTAATAGCACAAACATAACCTCCAGGTCCCCCTCCAATTACTACCGCTTGAAATTTTTCTGACATTTAAATATCCAAAAACAACCTTCTAGGGTCTTCTAAATTTTCTTTAACCATTTTTAAAAATGAAACTGACTCTTTACCGTCAATTATTCTATGATCGTAAGATAAGGCTAAATACATTATTGGTCTAATTTTGATTTCTCCATCAACAACAACTGGTCTTTCAACAATATTATGCATACCAAGAACACCTGATTGAGGGAGGTTAAGAATTGGAGTTGATAACATTGATCCATAAACACCACCATTACTGATTGTAAATGTTCCTCCTTGAAGATCTTCAATAGTTAATTTTCCATCTCTTGCTTTTTCTGAAATATCTTTAATATTTTTTTCAATATCAGCAAACGATAATTCATCAGCATCTCTTAATACAGGCACAACTAAACCTTTTTCAGTTCCTACGGCAAAACTAAGATTGTAATAATTTTTATAAATTATTTCATCTCCATCTATTTCGGCATTTACCGCTGGGAAATTTTTTAATGCAACAACACATGCTTTAACAAAAAAAGACATAAAACCTAGTTTTATTCCATAACGGCTTTGAAAATCTTGCTGATTTTCTTTTCTCATTTCCATAATATTAGTCATATCAACTTCATTAAAGGTGGTTAACAAAGCTGCGTTTTCTTGGGCTTGTTTTAATCTCTTAGCTATCGTTTGTCTTAGTCTGGTCATTTTAATTCTTTCTTCTTGACCATACTGAACTTTTCTTTTTGAAGGTTGTGGATTAGCTCCCATTAAATTTATTAGATCACCTTTTAAAACTCTTCCATCTTTTCCTGAGCCTTTAACTGAATTTACATCTATTTTGTTTTCTACAACAATTTTTCTGACTGCTGGTGAAAGTGTTTTGTTTTCTGTATTGGTTATAGGTTCTGAATTTTCTATTTTTATCTTTGGAGCTTCTTCCTTTATAACTTCATCAGTTAAAATTAATGGTTCTTTTTGAACTTTTTTTTCTGTTTTTTCTTCAAAAATTTTTGGTTCATTTTTAGATGGATCCAATTTAATTACGTTGTCTTCTTTTTGAGTAGTTTCTATTTTTTTAATTTCTTCTTTTTTAACTGAACTTCCTGATCCACTCTCTGATACTGAGCCTAGCAAAGCTCCAACTTCTACCACTGAGCCATCTTTTAAATTTATTTCAGTTAAAATACCTTTTATAGGAGATGGTACTTCAAGATTAACTTTATCTGTTTCAAGCTCTACAATTGGTTCATCTGCTTCAACAGCGTCACCAGCATTTTTCAGCCATTTTGCTACTGTTGCCTCAGTAATACTTTCACCAAGAACAGGAACTACAATTTTTTCACTCATTTAAAATTATTCAAAAACCTTATTAATTATTTCTTTTTGTTGAGAAATATGCCTTTTCGCATATCCTGTTGCTGGAGATGCATCGGGGCTTCTTCCTATATAAGAAATTTCATTATTATTAGCCTTAATAGTATCTAATGTCCATTGGATATAATCTCTAACTGAAAACCAAGCACCCATATTTTTAGGCTCTTCTTGGCACCAAAAAAATTTAGCATTCTTCGCATATGGTTTAAGCTCTTTAACTAGAGCTTTTGCAGGAAATGGGTAAAGTTGCTCTATTCTAAATAAAATTACATCATCTTTTTTTAATTTTTCTCTGGCTTCTAACAAATCAAAGTAAACTTTACCTGAGCACATAATTACTTTTTTAATTTTAGAACTTTCTTTTAATTTTATAAAATCTTTGCTTTGTGGGTCTATTGCATGATCCCAAAGTATTCTATGAAAGGAATTCGATTTACTAAAATCTTCTAAATTTGAAATACAATATTTGTTTCTAAGTAAAGATTTTGGAGTCATCATAATTAACGGTTTTCTAAAGTCTCTATGCATTTGTCTTCTTAGAGCATGAAAATAGTTTGCAGGTGTTGTACAATTCATAACTTGCATATTATCGTTTGAACACATCTGTAAAAATCTTTCCAACCTAGCTGATGAATGTTCTGGTCCTTGACCTTCGTATCCATGAGGTAATAACATTACCAATCCAGAAGCTCTTCTCCATTTTCTCTCTCCTGATGCAATAAATTGATCAATCACAACCTGAGCACCATTTGCAAAATCTCCAAACTGTGCTTCCCATAAAGTAAGAGTGTTTGGTTCAACTAAACTATAACCATATTCAAATCCTAGAACAGCCAATTCAGATAAAAAGCTATCAACAACTTCAAATTGTTTTTGATTATTTGAAATATTATTTAAAGGAACATATCGACTATTATCTTTTTGACTTCTTAATACAGAATGTCTTTGACTAAAAGTTCCTCTTCCAGAGTCTTGACCAACTAATCTCACTGGATATCCCTCTTCTAATAGAGATCCAAATGCTAACGCTTCAGCTGTTGACCAATCAATATTTACTCCATTCTTAACAGCTTCCTTTCTATTATTTAATATTTTGACTATAGTTTTGTGCAAATTTAATTCATCCGATGACGTATTTATTTTTTCTGAAATTTCTAAGAGCTTTTTAGTATCTGCCCCTGTTACTCCTCTTTTATCTTTTCCTTTTTCTGGTTTGTAAGCTGACCAAGTACCTTCAAACCAAGCAATTTTTGGCTTATAATCTTTTGCATTTTTAAACTGCTCATCAAGCAAGTTTTTAAAAGTTTTAATTGAATTATCTAAACTTTCATTTGAAATAACATTTTCATCTACAAGTTTTTTTCCATAAACTTTTATTGTTGAGGGATGAGACCTAATTTTTTCATACATTAAAGGTTGTGTAAAAGATGGCTCATCTCCTTCGTTGTGACCAAACCTTCTGTAACAAATTAGATCCACAACTACATCTCTATTGAACTTCAGTCTAAACTCTGTTGCTATTCTAGACGCATAAACAACTGCTTCTGGATCGTCCCCATTTGCATGGATTATTGGAGCATCAACCATTTTTGCTATGTCAGAAGGATATGGAGAGGATCTAGCAAATCTTGGACTAGTCGTAAATCCTATCTGATTATTGACTATTATGTGAACTGTACCACCAGTGTTATGACCAGGTAGTCCTGACATTGCAAAACATTCAGCTACAACACCTTGACCTGCAAAAGAAGCGTCACCATGAATTAAAATTGGTATTACTTTATTTCTTTCTTTATCCTTATGGAAATATTGTTTTGCTCTAGTTTGACCTAGTACAATTGGATTAACTGCCTCTAAGTGTGATGGATTATCAGTTAAACTAACATGAACTGAATTTCCATCAAACTCTCTGTTAGATGAGGCACCTAAATGATACTTGACGTCTCCCGCACCTTCATCTGATGAGGTTCCAAATTCTCCAGCAAACTCATTAAATATTCTTTTGTATGACTTTTGCAATACGTTGGCTAAAACATTTAATCTCCCTCTGTGAGACATACCAATCTTAACTTCTTTTACTTGTGACTGACCACTAATCTTAATTATTTGTTCTAGCGCTGGTATTAAACTTTCTCCTCCATCTAATCCAAATCTTTTAGTTCCAACATATTTTGTATGAAGAAACTTCTCAAAACCTTCGGCTTGAATAAGTTTGTTCAAAATTGCTTCTTTACCATTTTTAGTAAAATTTAAATTATCTTCTGATTTTTCAATTCTATCTCTAAACCATTTTCTCTCAGTTGGATTAGATATGTGCATATATTCATAACCAACCGGTCCACAATAAGTTTTTTTTAAAAAACCTAATATCTCCTTAATATTTGTATTTTGTCTGTTGATTACCCCACCAAGATAAATATTTTTTTGATAATCAGTTTTTTTAAAACCAAATGACTCTGGGTGAAGCTCATCTAAATAATCTGACTTCATTAGTTCAAGCGGGTCAAGTTTAGCTATAAGATGTCCTCGTTGCCTGTATGATCTGATCATCGAAACAGCTTTTATAGAATCTTCATTTGATCCAGATGAATTTACATGCGTACCACTTATATTAGAAACAACACTATAGGAATTATGATCTTCTTGATCAATTTTTTTCTGAAGCTCATCAATATCTTTTTTGTTTTTTTTAGGTCCCCAAGAAGGGCCGTTAATTTCTTTTGCAATAATATTTAATTCATCTCCTATACCTTCAAAATAATCTCTCCAACTATCTGGTAAATCTGCATCTTTTTTAACAAATTTAAGATACATTCGTTCAATAAATGCACTATTAGACTTATTTAGAAATGAAGTTCTTTCGTATTCAAGATTTTTTGATGATGACATCTAGTTATTTAATATAATCCTCTATTATATTTTTTCAATTTGACAATTTATTAAATAAGGTTTTTCCTATTATTGAAGGAGATTTTGCTACTGTAATTCCAGATTCCTCCATTTTCTTAATTTTATCCTCAGCACCACCTTTTCCTCCTGAGATAATAGCTCCAGCATGACCCATTCTTCGTCCTGGTGGAGCTGTAATTCCAGCAATAAAGCCAACAATTGGTTTTTTGATTTTGTGATTTTTAACAAATTCTGCCGCTTCTTCTTCTGCTGTGCCCCCAATTTCTCCTATCATTAAAATAGACTTGGTTTCTTCATCGTTTAAAAACAAATCTAAACAATCAATAAAGTTTGTTCCATTAATTGGATCGCCTCCAATACCAATGCAAGTTGATTGACCTAAACCATTCTCAGTCGTTTGTGCAACTGCCTCGTAAGTTAGAGTTCCAGATCTTGATACAATTCCAACTGATCCTCTTTTATGAATATTTCCTGGCATAATTCCAACTTTGCATTCATCTGGCGTAATTATTCCTGGGCAATTTGGTCCAATCAACCTACTTTGTGAACCATTTAATTTTTGTCTTACTTTAAGCATATCTTGAACAGGGATACCTTCAGTAATGCAAACAATCAATTCTACAGATGCATCAATTGCTTCTATAATAGCAGAAGCAGCAAATTTAGCTGGCACATAAATCATCGTTGCATCTGCACCAACACTTTTTTTTGCTTCAATAACGCTATTAAAAACAGGTCTATCTAAATGTTTTTGACCACCTTTTTTAGGAGTTACGCCACCAACTAAATTAGTTCCATATTTAATTGCTTGTTCAGAATGAAAAGTACCATGAGCACCTGTAAAACCCTGACAAATTACTTTTGTATCTTTGTTCACTAAAACTGACATATTATTTTATTGCCTCTACAACTTTTTTAGCTGCATCATCTAAATTTTCAGCAGATATTAATTTTAATCCCGAGTTATCTAATATCATTTTTCCTTCTTTGAAATTTGTTCCTGCAAGTCGAATAACTAATGGAACACTAATATTTATTTCTTTAGCCGCATCTACTATCCCTTGAGCAAGAATATCGCATCGCATTATTCCTCCAAAAATATTAACCAATATTCCTTTAACATTTTTATCTAATAGAATTATCTTTAAAGCTGCAGAAACTTTCTCCTTTGAGGCACCACCACCAACATCTAAAAAATTAGCTGGTTCTTTTCCATATAATTTTATTATATCCATAGTTGCCATAGCTAATCCTGCTCCATTAACCATACAACCAATACTTCCATCTAACTTAATGTAAGCTAGATCATGTTTGCTTGCTTCTATTTCTGTTGGATCTTCTTCATTTAAATCTCTTAACTCAATAATTTCTGGGTGTCTAAATAAAGCGTTAGAATCAAAATTTACTTTTGCATCTAAACAAATTATTTTTTCTTCTCTTGTTAAAATTAGAGGATTAATCTCAATCATATTAGCGTCAGTTTTTATAAACATTTGATAAATTGATTTTATTAGTGAGACTGCTTGTATTTTTGCGCTATCACTTAAGTTAAAGATTTTAACTATCTTCTCACAATCCTTATCTGAAATTTCATTTTTAATATCAACTTTGGTTGTTATTATTTTTTCTGGAGTGCTACTTGCTACTTCCTCAATATCCATTCCACCTTGATCACTTGATATAAAAGCAATTTTTGAACTAGCTCTATCCACTAAGCAGGATAGATAAAACTCTTTATCTATGTTTGAAGACTCTTCAACATATAATCTTTTAACTTCTCTTCCCTCGGGACCTGTTTGATGAGTAACTAAGATTTTTCCCATCAACTCTTTTGCTGCATCACTTAATTCTTCAATAGTATCTAAAATTTTTATTCCTCCTGCTTTACCTCTTCCTCCTGCATGGATTTGTGCTTTTAAAACATATTTTTTTGTATTTAATGATTTTGCTTTTTCCACTAATTCATCAACAGAAAGAGCAAACACACCTTCTGGAACGGTCGCACCATATTTCTTTAAAATTTGTTTAGCTTGATGCTCGTGAATGTTCATTATTACTTAGAAAGATCGGTATCTATTTTAGATGCCGCTTCCCATAGAGATCTAACTGCATCAATAGAATGTATAAATTCTTTTTTTTCATTATCATCTAAATCAATTTGCTCTATTTTTTCTACTCCATCTTTTCCAATAATTACTGGAACACCTGCATAAACATTGTTCACACCATATTCACCATTTAATTGAATAGCACATGGTAATAATTTTTTTTCATCATTTAAGTACGCCTCTGCCATCTGAACTCCTGAAGCTGCAGGTGCATAAAATGCAGATCCTTTTTCAAGGTATTTTACTATCTCAGCACCTCCATCTCTAGTTCTTTGGTTTATTTCTTCTAATCTTTGTTGAGAAATTTTTCCTTCTTTAACTAAATCAAGCAAAGGCTTTCCTGAAACTGTTGTAAATCTTGGCATTGGCACCATAGTGTCTCCATGTCCACCCATTACCATTGCGTCTATTTCTTTTACGGGGACATTTAATTCTAAAGATAAAAATAATTTAAATCTTGAACTGTCTAAAATTCCAGCCATACCAACAACTTTATTAGCTGGTAAGCCTGAAAATTTTTGAAAAGCCATAACCATCACATCTAAAGGATTAGTTATACATATTACAAATGCATTTGGAGCATTTTGTTTTATTCCTTCAGCTACTTGTTTAATGATCTTTAGATTTATACCTAACAAATCATCTCTGCTCATTCCTGGTTTTCTAGGAACTCCAGCAGTAATAATAATTACATCAGAATCTTTTATATCTTTATAATCATCCGTGCCTGAAAATTTAACATTAAAGCCATCTACTGAAGACGATTGTGCAATATCTAAAGCTTTACCTTTAGCAATTCCACTTGCAACATCAAACAATACTACTTCATCTACAAGTTCTTTTGTTCCAATTAAGTGTGCTAATGTTCCGCCGATTTGACCTGCGCCAATTAAAGATATTTTTGTCATTTATTTCCTATTATTTCATTGTTGGCATTACAAATTCTGCATTCGATCGAATT
>Ga0066826_10001845_pt1 | contig 10800 bp, 10 predicted proteins | sample ETNtaG_12_FD_65496 | JGI IMG/M metagenome (GOLD analysis project Ga0066826, IMG submission 65496) | Marine microbial and viral communities from oxygen minimum zone, Eastern Pacific Ocean - ETNP201306SV49 | ecosystem: Environmental > Aquatic > Marine > Oceanic | place: Pacific Ocean: Eastern... | reverse complement strand
CGCGGTTGGTGGTTCGAGTCCCTCCAAGCGTGCCAAGTGGCTGCCTTCAGACGGATCGGCAATCGCCGGCGTCGGGTGACGCTTCATAGACCAGTCACGGTCCCTCCCGAACTTAGGCCGGGAGAGGGATGACGGATTCGACCTGTGTCCCCTTGGGCCGACCCCGGTTGACAGGTCTTGCGCCAGCGTTGACTTCAACGCCAACTGGCTGATCGTTGCGATCCCGGGACTCACCCGCTGACGAACCGATCAATCACCGGCTCGATTATCGCAGCCACAAGGTCCTTGTACTTGCCCACAACCTCTCTTACGCCCTCTGGAACATCGAACATCCACATCCCCGATGCGATGAGGAACACTGCCAGAGTTCCACGAAGGAGGTACCTGGCTACTAGACCCAACATGGTCAGGCCTATCATCACAGTTACCAACAACTCGGTTGAAGACAACCCGTCCAGGTTCTGCACCTGCTCCAGCAGAGGCTGTTCCATGAGGCCAGCGTACCTAACAGGTCAGCACTGAATCCGTGTTGCGAATCTGCATCTTCCCCCTTTACGGCCCCAACCGCACTAGGGACCACCAGCCCGAAGGACACGCCAACCGCCGGTACTTCGAACCGCAAGGACCACAATACCTACCCCTCCACTATCACTCTGACCTGGTAGCAAGGGCACCATGACCACCAAATCACCTCCATCCGTTGACGCCTCCCTTGTCGACTTCGCCGTCTCGATCGCCCGCGAGGCCGGTGAGTTGACCCTCGGACTCTTCGGAAACCCTGACCTGGCCGTCAAGAGCAAGGGCGACGGAAGTCCCGTAACCGTTGCGGACCGCAGGGCAGAACTACTCCTCCGCGAACGAATCTCAGACTCACACCCCAACGACTCGATTATCGGCGAAGAGGAGGAGGACAGAATCGGTAACTCCGGTCGCACTTGGATCCTCGATCCCATCGACGGCACCGTCTCGTTCGTCCAGGGCGTTCCCCTGTTCGGCAACCTCGTCGCCCTTGAGGACCGCCATGGTCCAGCCGTGGGCGTCATCAACATCCCGGCGCTCGGAGAGTGCGTCTGGGCCGGTCGAGGGCTCGGATGCTTCGTCAACGGTGTTCCCACGAGGGTCGGGAACCAGGCGGATCTTACCGGGGCCTGCATACTCACAAGCGGGGTCGACTACTGGGAATCAGCCACCCGCCTGGACCCCCTGGTGGCAGCTGGCTCCATCATCCGGACCTGGGGGGACTCGTACGGATACCTGCTTGTAGCCACCGGAAGGGCCGATGCAATGGTCGACCCCATCGTCAACCGGTGGGATGTCGCCCCGATGCTCACCATCCTGCCCGAAGCGGGTGGGGTGTTCACCGACCTGACAGGCATCGTCACCGCCGACGGAGGCGATGCGATTGCCACCAACCCCATCCTCCACGGTGAACTCCTGGCAGCGATAGGCCGCTCACCGGGCACCTGAAGGCTCAGACGCCCACACCATCGCCCTCGAAGATCTCGGCGACCAGGCCCCGGTCGGCCAACTCACCAAGAAACCCGACCGGTTCAACGGCCTCAGCCAGCCCGGCCATACCACGAACGCCCACCCTTCCATCAAGTACCCACTCGACGGCGGTGGCCGCCACCGCCGCCGCACCAACGGCCGGCCGCTCTGTGGCCCCGAGCACCAGGGTCTCCCGGGCGCTTCCCCTCCGACCCCTCAGCTCCACCCTTACCGCACCTGTGCCACCCTCGGCGTGGGTCGGGGTCAGCATCGGCATCGCCGCCGTCAGGCGGTCACGACGGGTCGCTGCCATCCTGGAGGTGACCCGGCCAACTCCTGGAAAGGCATGGTGGAGGAGCACCGGGTCAGCCAGCGCAGCCCTGTAGCAGTCACGCGGACCGACCGGTTCCGGGAACCAACACAGCTCCCTTCCTGAACCACCTGGTCGTCTTGTCCAGGCATCGTTGCGCCAGTCGTACGAGAAGCGGCTCAGGGCCCGGTGGTGGACCAGGGCGCATGCCGGTCCGCCAGCGCCCATCTTGTATACGTGAATCTCCTCAACCTCGTCGAACCATGACATGCCGTGGGCAACGAGCACACACGACAGGCCCGGTGCAAAGCCGGCTCCCACGAGAACCGGAATACCTGCATCACGTGCCGCCCGGTCAAGTTTCAAGATCGCGACCGTCTCAGCCAGTCCGTCGCACACGAGTACGGCCGGCCGGCCAGCCGTAATCGTCTGCTCAACTGCCGCCAACTGTGTTCCGCGGGGACTGGCCACCACAACTGCATCGGCATCAAGCATCGTCGGGAAGGGGTGGTGTTCGATCACGACACGGTCACCGATCGACCGTGCGGTCCGGGCCAACACTTCTGGTGACACGTCACGCAGGAGAACCTGGTCGACGCTGTCCGAGGCAAGGAGTTGTCGTGCAACCCTGGCACCCACGGCGCCGGCACCGAGAACAGCCACCCGCATCAGCGCAGCCCCGATCCGGTCAACCTCCGCCACCCACCGAACTGCATGGGGGCCACAACCCTTCCACGCAGGCGCAGGACCGTGACAACCGCTGCGGCGACCGATACTGCGGCAGCCGCCTGCCTGACGGCCTTCACGATGGCCCTCATGTTCGCCTGACCTCCCCGGATCGATCGGCCAACCCGGACGCCTGCCGAAGACAGTGACGGGGTTGATGTGGGGCTAGCTGGAATCGAACCAGCGACCTCACCCTTATCAGGGGTGCGCTCTAACCGACTGAGCTATAGCCCCGCGGACCGGAAACGGTATCGCCCGGCCCCGACCGCTGACTACCCGGTGGGCGGTCTGTCAGGTTGACCTCGTCCGAGGTCGTAGGCCGGTATCGCAGACTCGTCGACCTCGTGGTCGCCGCGTCGGAGGTGTCGCTGTCGAACTGCCGTCTCCTCTTCGATCATCGTGAAGCGGACCCCGCCCACGAGATCGCTTATCAGGTTGAAGAGGACCACGAGTAGGACGGTTGCGCCGGTACCACCGATTACCAGGACAAGGCCACCGAGAGTGAACACCCGCAGTATCTGACCGGAGTCGAACTCGAAGGTCTCAAGGGTGAACAGCTCCTCGACGAAGTGCTCGACCTTGGCGATTGTGCCGGCATCCTCTGCGGCCCCCCAGAGCATCCGGGTGGATATGGCAACGAGGCCCCATACGCAGAAGTAGAAGGCCAGCGAGACCTTGAGCACCGACCACGGTTCGATGTGCCTGAGAAGGCGGCGCACCCGGCGCACCCGGTAGCCGCCACGCCCCGTACCTGTGACCAGCGACCCTGCCATGATACGTGGCAACCGGTTCCTCGTTGGCTTTCGTACACCGGGCCCGACAGCTCGCCTCCCTGTCGGGGAGCGGCCGGCCCTGAGGCCTCCCCTGAACAACTGCCCGCCAGGCCTACCCGCAGGTTGAACGGCCGGGTCCGGAGTATCTGATTCTCTAGCAGAGGCAATCTGAGCCAACAGGTCCGCTGACGACTGCGGAGGCGGCGTGTGCGGAGACAGGCCGGCTGGCTCACCCTCACTATCCACGTCGTCAGTTCTCTGGTCGGCCACGACACGGAAGTCTACGGCTCGGTAAAGCGGCCACAGGGTTCGCCCGGGCTGCACAGCACGGCAACGGCCCTTGCTGTGGCTCGGGTACGACCCACACTGACCACTACCAGCACCTCACCTCCAGCGTGTTCCAAGGACTCGAGATGGGCTCCGTTGGCAACAGCGAACTCCCTGGCGACGGTGCATCCATCGCCACGTTCGGTGGCCGCGGCCAGCGCCGCCGCAGATCTCGCCCTCGCACGGTCAACGGCGATCAACCCCAATTCAGCGACGAGCAGGGCCATTGCGGCACCAAAGGCCACCATCACCAGAACAAGCGGCAGGATCTGCCCGAAATCACCTGTGCGACCTCGACAGTGCACGGTTGTCCTCCTGTGAGGTGACACACGTGCGTGCCGGAGCCTGCTGGCGCGACGCTCACGGTCTGAGTGCCGTCGGGAGAAGCCGTATCAGGGTGCCTGCCAATGACGCCAGGACGGGAATCGTCAGTCTGGGTTCTCGTCCTGGGAGGGAACCGGGGAAACAGCAGCCACCTCATTGCCCTCACCGGGGGACATGACGGCAACGCCGGTTGCACCGCGCCCCTGGACGGATATATCGGCGACCGGCATTCTGATGATCATGCCCCCGGTCGTGATGGCGAACACGTCGTCGGCCTCGTCGACCACGAGCGCACCGGCCACCTGACCGCGGTCATCGGTCGTCCGGATTCCCCTGACGCCCAGCCCACCACGGCCCTTGCGGGTGAACTCCCCGATGTCTGTGCGCTTGCCGAAACCCTTCGTGGTGAGGTGAAACACCGTTGCACCGGGCCTCACTACCGCACAGGACACCAACTCGTCGTCGCCGCGGAACCCCATGCCCTTGACTCCGGCTGCATCGCGGCCCATCGCCCGGACGTCGTCCTCTCCGACGCGCAACGTCTGGCCAGACCGAGACACCAACAAGAGGTCGTCTTCGCCGCTGGTAGGCACAACTGCGACCAGCTCATCCCCGTCGTTGAGCTTCACGGCTATCAGCCCGGCCTTGAGGGACGAGTCGTAGGCAGTGAACAGGGTCTTCTTGACACGCCCCGACCTTGTGGCGAAGAACAGGTAGCGGTGGGTTTCGTAGTCGCGGGTGTCGACAACCGCCTGAATCCGCTCGTCGGGCTGAAGGGGCAGCAGGTTCACGATGGAAGTACCCCTGGCGGTCCGCCCCGCCGTTGGGATCTCATGAGTCTTGAGGCGGTACACCCTTCCCCGGGTCGAGAAGAACAGGAGATAGGCATGCGCGGTCGTGTGGATGAGGTGCGAGACGGCGTCCTCCTCCTTGAGGCGGGCCCCGGTGACGCCCTTGCCGCCGCGGCCCTGGGTGCGGAACTCGGTGACCGACATCGTCTTGACGTAGCCCGAGGAACTCATGGCGAAGACCATCTCCTCGTCGTCGATCAGGTCCTCGATGTCAAGCTCACCGGGATCGTGGGCAAGTTGGCTGCGACGTGGTTCGGCGTACCTGTCACGGACCTCGGTCAGCTCGTCCTTTACTACGCCGCGGAGGCGACCTTCGTCGGCCAGCACCTCTTCGAGGTCAGCAATGACGACAGCCAGTTCGCGGAGCCGGTCCTCGAGGCTGGAGCGACCCAACCTGGTCAGACGGACCAGTTGCATGTCGAGGATGTGGTTGGCCTGTACCTCTGTGAACCCGAAGGCTTCACCCATCAGGCCCTCGCGTGCCGCAGAACGGTCAGCTGACCCGCGGATGAGGGCGATGACGACGTCGATCGACTCCAGGGCCTTGATGAGACCCTCGGTGATGTGGGCCTCAGCGCGGGCCTTGTCGAGCCGGTAGCGCGACCGGCGACGGACCACCTCGACCTGATGGTCTATGTAGGCCTGCAACATCTCGCACAGGTTCAGGGTCCGTGGTACGCCGTCGACGAGGGCAACCGAGTTGACCGAGAAGGTGGTCTGAAGGGGGGTTCGCTTGAAAAGGTTGTTGAGGGTAACGAGCGCTGCTGCATCACGCTTCAGCCTGATGACGATTCGTGTCTGACCCTGTGCCGACTCGTCGTTGATGTCGGCGATGCCGTCGATCTCGCGTGCGTCGACCAGGTCGCGGATCTTGGACATGATCTGGTTGGGGCTGGCCTGGTAGGGCAGCTCGCTGATAACGATCTGGGTTGATCGGGGACCCTCTTCGATGTCGGTGCAGGCACGCATACGAATGGTTCCGCGGCCGGTCCGGTAGGCCTCACGGGCGCCGCTACGCCCAAGGATCAGGGCGCCTGTGGGAAAGTCGGGGGCCGGGAGGAACTCCATCAGGTCATCGGGGGTGGAATCGGGGTTGTCGATGAGACAGACCGTGGCGTCGATCACCTCGGCCAGGTTGTGGGATGGAATGTTGGTGGCCATTCCGACGGCAATTCCCTGGCTTCCGTTCACGAGGAGGTTGGGGAACCGGGCCGGCATCACGGTCGGCTCGGTGAACTCGCCCGAGTAGTTCTCGGTGAAGTCGACTGTGTCCTCGTCGATTCCGTCAAGAACCGAGAGCGCTATGGGCTTCAGGCGGCACTCGGTGTAACGGGCGGCCGCCGGTGAGTCGTCGGGTGAGTACCCGAAGTTGCCCTTGGGATGGACCAGGAGGTGGCGGACGCTGAAGTCCTGCCCCATCCGGACGAGGGCGTCGTAGATGGCCTGGTCGCCGTGAGGGTGGTACTTGCCCATCACCTCACCTGTGACCCGGGCGCACTTCATAGTGGGGCGATCGGGCCTGGCTCCGAGGTCGTACATTCCCCAGAGAATCCGTCGATGGACCGGCTTGAGGCCGTCCCGGGCATCGGGCAGCGCCCTCGCCACGATCACCGACATGGCGTAGTCCAGGAAGGATCTCTCCATCTCCTCCTGGATCTCGATTGGCTGGAGCGACCCGACGATGGTGTCGCCCTCGGTGGAGGTGGTCGTCTCGTCCGCTGTTTCGGGGGTTGTGTCATCCATCAGATGTCCAGGAACCGCACGTCACGGGCATTCGTCTGAATGAACTTCTTGCGACTCTCGACGTCTTCGCCCATCAGGACCGAGAACACCTCATCGGCGATTGATCCCATCTCCACCGACACCTGGAGGAGGCTCCGACTGGAAATCTTCATTGTGGTCTCACGAAGTTCATCGAAGTCCATTTCGCCAAGCCCCTTCAGGCGTTGGAACTCGCGCTTGTGGCTTGGGTTGTCAGCCATGAACGCTGTCTTTGCGTGGTCGTCCTTGAGGTAGGTCTTCTCCCTGCCGACGACCGTCGAGAACAGCGGCGGCTGGGCGATGAAGACATGGCCTGCATCGACCAGGGGCCTCATCTGCCTGAAGAAGAACGTGAGGAGCAGAGTACGGATATGGCTTCCGTCGACGTCGGCGTCGCACAACAAGATGACCTTGTGGTACCGGATCTTCTTGAGGTCGAAGTCGTCTCCGAAGCCGGCTCCTATCGCCTGAATGAGCGTCTGGATCTCGGTGTTTTTTAGCATCCGGTCGGGACGGGCCCGCTCCACGTTGAGGATCTTTCCCCGGATGGGCAGGATCGCCATGGTGCGGGGATCGCGAGCCTGGACGGCAGAACCGCCGGCTGAGTCGCCCTCGACGATGAACAACTCGGACTCACGTGGATCACGCGACGAGCAGTCCTTGAGCTTGTCTGGCATGCCGGCACCGTCAAGGGCCGACTTGCGTCGCGCCGACTGCCGCGCCTCCTGAGCTGCGATTCTGGCACGCTGGGCACTGATGGCCTTCTGGGCGATTCGCCTCGCCTCGGAGGGGTTTTCCTCGAGCCAGTCGGTCAGCTTGTCGTTGGTGGCCTTCTTGACAAGGGAGCGGATCTCGACATTTCCCAACTTGGACTTTGTCTGGCCCTCGAACTGGGGATCAGGAAGGCGGACGCTGATAATTGCCGTCAGACCCTCGCGGATGTCCTCTCCCTTGAGGTTGTCGTCCTTCTCCTTCAAGAGGCCACGGTTTCTTGCGTAGCGGTTGAGGACCCCTGTGAGGGCACTGCGGAAGCCCTCTTCGTGCATACCACCCTCGATGGTGTTGATGCCGTTGGCGAACGAGTGGAGACCATCGGTGTTGAAACCGGTGTTCCACTGGAACGCCAACTCGACCTCGTTGCCGTCCTCGTGCTGATCGAGGTACCCGACCAGGGAGAACAGCGACTCCTTTGAGGCATTGAGGTGCTCAACGAAGTCCCGGATGCCGCCCTCGTAGCAGAAGGTGGTCGCCTCAGCCTGGGCACCTTCTGGGGATCGTTCGTCGTTGAGGGCTATCTCGAGGCCACTGTTCAGGAACGCCATCATCTGCAGGCGTTCGAGGAGGGTCTGGACCCTGAAGTTCACCTCGTCAAAGACCGCCGGGTCGGGCCAGAAGCGGACCGTGGTACCCGTGTGGCCCTCTGGTGCTGGGCCGGTGTCGGTCAGGCGGGTGGTAAGGCTTCCGCCGTTGGTGAAGTCCATGTAGTGGCGACGGCCGTCACGGTCGATGTCAACCTCGAGACGACTGGACAGTGCATTCACTACCGAGATCCCCACGCCGTGAAGACCACCTGAGACCTTGTAGCCATCGCCTCCGAACTTGCCCCCCGCGTGAAGGATCGTGAGAACGACCTCGGCGGCGGTGAGGTCGGGATACTGGTGGTGCTGGTCGATAGGAATACCGCGACCGTCATCGGCCACCTGGCAGCCGCCTTCGGGGAGAAGGGTCACTTCTATGCGCGAACAGTGACCTGCCATGGCCTCGTCGACGGCGTTGTCGACGACCTCCCAGACGAGGTGGTGCAGGCCCGTCGGTCCGGTGGAGCCGATGTACATCCCGGGGCGCTTGCGAACGGCCTCGAGGCCCTTGAGGACGGTAATGTCGGCAGCGCTGTAGGTGGCCTCTGTGCTTGTCATCGGGCACCTTCCGGGCGCGTGTCTGGAGGGGAGGAAAGCAGCACTTGTCTGCTCCTGCAGGAAACACAAAACTGCAGGTCAGATGGCCTTATCACGACCCGACCAGCCTATCACCCCGATGGCCCTGACCGGTGGCAAAACGGTTGATTGGCCGGGCACCCGGAAGGGGCCTTCAGAGCCTTGGTCGGCGTGCCACCGTGGCTTTGACGGACGTGACCCGACCTGGGCCCACAAGGCCATTGATCCGGTCCAACAACTGCGCCTCCAACCATGCAATCTGGCTGGCCCAAGCCGGATCGTCGACCCGAACCAGCAACTCTGAACCACGGACAGCGACGGCAACCACACCTTTGGCCAACTCCGGCCCAACGATCTCGGGCCAACGCTTCACGATTGTGGAGGTGGCATCGATCTCAGGTGCTCCGAGGCCTGCCATCAACTGCTCAAGGCTCCTCCGAATCGGCTCTGGACCCGAGTTGGGCGTCACGTCGTCGTCACCACCCCAGCCTCGATACGGATCCGCCTGTCTGCGACCACTCCCTCGGGTAGGTCCCCGGCCGTGGTCACAACTGTCTGGGTCTGTGGCAGCAGTGAAATGAGGGCTGCTGCCCTATCCGGATCAAGTTCTGAAAAAACGTCGTCCAACAGGATTACGGGATCGCTGCCGGTACTGGAGGTGACGACCCTGTGCCCGGCCAGCCTGAGTGCAACCGCCAGCGACCGCTGCTCACCCTGGGAGGCGTGGCTACGGGCCGGTAGGCGGTCAACCGACAGGCTTACCTCATCACGATGGGGGCCAACGGTGCTGGTACCCCGCCGTAGGTCATCGGGCCGTGCCCTGGCGAGAGACTCTTCCAGGCCCGCCTCACCCCAGGCACACTCGTAGGCCATCTCCAGTTCAGATCTGTCGGAACTCAACGACTTCACCAACCCACCGGCCACGGGAGCAAGTTCCTTCAGCAACTCGACACGCCTTGCAGCCAGGTCACCGCCCACTTCACAGAGCTTTGAGTCCCATACATCAAGCGATGTCGAGATCTCGGGTGTGTCCCGACCACCTGCCTGGCGAAGGAGACTGTTTCTCTGGCGAAGGATCCGGTCGAAATCTGACCTGAGGCCATGGTTGGAAGGCGCAATGTCGACCAGCAGGTCGTCGAGGAACCTCCTCCTCTCTGCCGGCCCACCCTTCACGAGCACCAGGTCATCAGGTCCGAAGATCGTCGCACGCACGTGTCCGATGAAGTCACCCTGGCGCGGGACCCGATTGTGGTTCACCTGCAGGCGGTTGCGGCTGCCCACCACCAGTTCCGCCTCAAGAAGGGTGCTCCGCCCACCATCTTCCACCTCGGCCCGGATGACCGAGCGGTCAACGGTGGACCTGACCATGGAATCGACTGCGGCCCCACGAAACGAGGACCCCTGGGCCAACCAGGCGATCGCCTCTACCAGGTTGGTCTTACCCTGCCCGTTGGCCCCGACGACCGCTGTGATACCGCCCGACAGGTCCAGTTCGACCGACGTGTAGTTCCGGAAGTCCTTCAGCCAGAGCCTGCGGACCAGCATCGTTCAAGCCAGCCCAGGCCGTGTCAGGAGACGCGGACCGGCATCAGGAGGTAGAGGAAGCCCGCTTCGCCGATGCTGCGTATCACCGCCGGCTTGAGGGCATCGGTCGTCTCCAGCCTGACCTCGTTGCCGGGGCTGACCTCGAGGCCGTCGAGCAGATATCCGGGGTTGAATGCCACGGTCAGGTCGTTGCCCTCATACGAGGAATCCAGTGTCTCGTGAGCCTGACCGACATCCTGGGTGATGGCTATCAACTCGAGACCGTCTCTGCTCATTGCCAATCTCACGGGTGTCGCGTCTCTTGCAAGTAGCCCGACACGACGCACCGCATCTATCAGCGCGACCCTATCCACGACAAGCACGTTCGGGTGATCGGATGGGATGAGCCCCCTGTAGTTGGGGAACTCCCCCTCGATCAGACGGGTCACGATGGTCACGTCGTCGACTACGAACGATGCTTCGCGATCTGCAAGCCTGATGGTGAGTTCCTCGGCATCGCCCAACAGACGCCCGGTCACCTCAAGGGCCCGGGACGGAACCAGCACCGTCTGATCACGCCCCAGAACAGAGGTTCCAGGAAGGTCACGCACGGCCAGGCGATACGAATCGGTGGCCACGAAACGGAGACCATCATCTTCGGCAGCCAACAGAACACCGGTGAGAATCGGGCGCGAGTCGTCACTGCTTGCGGCTTTGACCACTTGTTCCAGTGCAGCTGAAACGCTTTCGGCGTCAAGTGTGACAGCATCTCCACCAGGTTC
>Ga0066826_10001827_pt1 | contig 10846 bp, 8 predicted proteins | sample ETNtaG_12_FD_65496 | JGI IMG/M metagenome (GOLD analysis project Ga0066826, IMG submission 65496) | Marine microbial and viral communities from oxygen minimum zone, Eastern Pacific Ocean - ETNP201306SV49 | ecosystem: Environmental > Aquatic > Marine > Oceanic | place: Pacific Ocean: Eastern... | reverse complement strand
AATGCATGATCTTGATCTTTAGATACAATTTTATAATACCAACCCTCAAAAAATTTCTTTTTTTTCCCCCAACCATGATAAAGTTCAGGATTCCATATTGCTTTAAGTCTTCTGAAAATCAACTTTTTAATAATTAAATTATTTTAATTGGCAATAATTTATTGATTTATTTGTTTTAATATTGAAAAGTAATAAATTATTTGCAATGAAATCTTCAAAAGAAAAATCAACAAATTCTGGTGATAGCATAAATGCAGGGAATGGTAAATGGAAATTTTCGGGTGAAATGGTTAACAATTTTGAACAACACGTAAAAAATTCTGTTCCCATATATAGTGAAGGTCAAAAATTAATTAAGAATTTAAGTGAATACTTTATTAAAAATGATTCTATAATTTATGATATAGGATGTTCAACTGGCAAATTATTAATTGATTTAGTTAGTCAAAATTCACATAAAAAAGACTCAAAATATATTGGAATTGACATAGAAAATGACATGATTAAATTTGCTAAAAACAAGCAAAAGGATTTATCTATAAAAAAAACAAAACTAGATTTTATAAATGACGATATTGTTACTTGTGATTTTGAAAAATCTGACTTAATTATATCTTATTTTACTATCCAATTTATTCATCCAAAACATAGACAAGCATTAATTAATAAAATTTTTGAATCATTAAATTGGGGTGGAGCTTTAATTTTATTTGAAAAAGTAAGGTATAATGATGCTAGGTTTCAGGATATGATTACTACTCTATATAATGATTATAAATTAGAAAGGGGATATACTCATGAAGAAATTCTCAATAAAACAAGAAGTTTAAAAGTATTCTAGAACCTTTTTCATCTGATGCCAACATTCAAATGTTAGAAAGAGCTGGCTTTAAAGATACATGTACAATAATGAAAAAACTTTGCTTTGAAGGTTTTCTAGCTATTAAATAATTTTATCCTTTATAAGTTTTATTTCTTTGCTCTCTTTTTTTAAAATACCTTGTCGTTAAATAAAAACATGATAGAAAAATAAGAGTTGAATAATAGTAAACTAAATCTTGTTGGATATCTCCTTTTATCTTAAAGTTATTATAAGCCAGCAATAAAGTAGCTCCAACGGTCCAAATAAAAGTTGTATTATATTCCTTATAAATTATTTTTTTAATCTTAAACTCATTTTCATTAAATGTTTTATTAATTCCTCTAATTCTAGGAATCCATCGATTAACCTTAAAACAATAATCTTTATAACCCTCTTTAAATTTTGATTTCAAAAAATCTTCCTCAGCAATAACTATACTTTGATAAATAAAAATAAATAATGGTATTAATATTAAAACCGACAATAACGAATTTGAAAAAATACTTAAGCCAATAATCATTAAAATATTTCCAACATACATTGGATTTCTACAATGAGAAAATAAACCATCAGTAACCAATCCTTCAGCATAAATTCTTCTTTTTCTTCCTCCTCTAATAACATAAACTAAACCAATTGTAACCATTCTAATTAATTGACCCAAAAGAGTAATAGAAATACCTATAATAGCAACAATTTTATAATCCATTACTATTGGAGAGGAAGGGATAAATAGAAATAAATAAAAAATTGGAAAAATGAAATTCCTGGTCCTAAAAAATAAATTTCCTATTTTAACCATGTCTTTTTTAATGGTGGCCAATTTATACCTTTTAATAAAAAGTAAAAAGTAATTTTATATTAATTTATCAATAGTTAAAATGAAATACCCTTTAATCTTAGTTTTATTATTAATTTTTAATTTATTGTCTTGTAATATCTCTAATCATAATAAATTTAAAAATAATGTGATATCCTCTGGTCACCCATTAGCTTCTCTAGCAGGAAAAGAAATATTTAAAAAAGGTGGCAATGCAGCTGATGCAGCTATTGCAGCAGCTTTTGCATTATCTGTTGTTGAACCAAGTATGAGTGGTTTGGGAGGAAGACTTCAAGCAATATATAGAAATAAAAATGGATTTATTGGCGGCATTGATGCCTCTACAGAAGTTCCTTTAAATTATGACAAATCAATAGACCATAAAAATTATGGTTATAAAACTATTGGTATACCGGGGGTAGTAGCAGGGTTAATGAAACTTCATAAAGAACAAGGCTCTTTAACTTTAGAAACTATTATGGAACCATCAATTAGATATGCTGAAAAAGGTTTCAAAATTTTACCGGGAGAATCATTAAGGCATAAATCAGAAATAAAAAAAATACTAGAATTTGAAGGAACAAAATTTCATTTTTTAAAAAACAATCTAAACAATTATAATCCAGGAGAAGTTTTTATTCAAAAAGATTTAGCCATATTATTAAAAAGAATTTCTAAAAAGGGACATAAAGGTTTTTATGAAGGGGAAACCGCAAGATTTATTGTTAATGACATCATTAAAAATGGTGGATATCTTTCCATGAAAGACCTAAAAAACTACAAAGCTCTGGATTCTAAAGTTTTAATAGGAAAATTTAATGATTACAAAATTTATTCTTTATTTCTTCCTTCCTATGGCGCTTTAACAATTCAAATTTTACAAATAATGGATCAATTTAAAGATTTAAACAATGAAGAAAAATGGTCTGTTTTAATTGGTAAATCAACAAAATTATCACATAGTTATAGACATTTTCAAGAAAATAAAGACTCTTTAGTTAACATACTTTCATATGAAAAAGCTATAAATAATGCTTTAATGTTATCAAATAAAAATATTTTAAACAAAAAAAATCCTGAAACCTCTAAAATTTCAGCTGAAAAAATTGGACATACAACGCACCTTGCTACTGCAGATAAATATGGAAATGTTGTTTCATTGACTCAAACTATAGGCCCTAGTATGGGATCAAAAGTTGCAACAAAAGGTTTAGGCTTTTTATATGCTGTAACTTCAGGAAGTTACCTTGGGATGTATGAACCAGGAAAAAGAGTTCATTCTTTTATTTCACCTACTTTAATAGGAAATAATAAAAAAATAATTTTAGCTCTTGGAGGAGCTGGGGGAAATAAAATTGTTACGTCTATTGCTCAAGTTGCTTCGAGATATTTTCAACAAAATAAAAGTTTAAAAGATGCTCTATTTTATCCTAGAGTTTATCCTGATAGTGATACTTTATTAATAGAAAATCATATAGAATTAAATAATATAAGGCTAAAACTAGACTCAAAAAATGATTTAAATTTAAAATTTATTAAGGAAAAAGCTCGTTTTGGAAGAATTCATGCTGTAGCATTAGATACAATTAATAATTCATGGATTGGTGGAGCCGATCCAGACTGGGAAGGGTCTGTAGAAATTTTAAAGAACTAATTTTATTATTAATTTTTATAAATTAAATTGGCATATAGGTTACCAATACTGATTGAATTATAAAAAATATAATAAAAGGTATAACTAAGAACCCCATTACATCCCTTGCCTGAATTTTGGTTCCAACTCCCATAATTGGGATAATTAAAAGTAAATAAAATGGTTGTAACAAATTAGTTAAACTCTCTCCATAAGCAACTGAAAGGGAAGCTCTAGAAATCATTGTTAATATTTCTTCTGAAGGAAGCTCATTCCCAATAACTTTTACTGCTTCAATTATACTAGGACCAATAACGGCAAATTCTCCTCCTCCAGAAGGAATAGCAAAATTGACAATACCGCCAATTAAAAAAGCAAAAAAAGGATAAGTATTAATGGTTGAAATTTCTGCAAATTTTAAAGCTAAGTTTTCTCCAAGTCCTGTATATATCATTATACCCATAATACCAGCATAAAAAGGAAATTGAAACAAAATACTTGAAACATTACTGCTAGCTCTTCGCATAGCTATACCATACCTAAGAGGAGATTTATGCAATATTAAACCGAGCATTAAAAAAATAAAAATCATGATATTTAAATTCAAGTCAAAACCATTATTTAAAAAGTGTCTAATAACATATATAAATCCCGTAATAAAAATCACTATTACTAAAAGATAACTATTGTTTAGTTTATCTGATAAAGCATTAAAAGGTAGCTTTTGAATATTTGCCTCTTTTTCAATTGCAATTTCTTCAATCTGTTGATCATCTATTAAATAATTTTTCATTTCAAAAGAATTATCTTCTTTAGGTTTTAAAAGTATCATTAACAATGGTGCAAAAACTAAGTAAAGAATTATAATACTTAAATTTAAAGGAGAACCTAAAGTAATTGATGTTGGAATTGTAGATTCAAGAATTCCAGATTTAATTAAATAATTATTTTGCGTGTTAAGAAGTAAAGGTATAGAACTAGATAGCCCCGTTGACCAACTATTACTTGAAAAATACGCACAAGCAATTAAAAAAGGATAATTAATCCCCTTTACTCTCATAGCTAATTCACGAGCTAAAACAGCTGCTATAACAACCCATCCCCAGCTAACCATTGAAAGTAAAAGGCCAAATAAAGTTACCGTAAAATAAACTTGACTTGGAGTTTTAATTAACACTGCTAGGTAATTAATTTTATTTTTAATAAAAGGTGAAAGAGCGATAGTGTATCCTGTAACTATTAATAACACCATTTGCATTCCAAACTCTAATAATAACCAGAATCCTTTATACCAAGAATCAATTATACTTAACCAAGAAGATCCAATAAAAAAAAAGGAAGATAGGGCTACTATTAAAGTTAGAATTAATGCAAAAACAAAAGCATCTGGCATGTTTTTTTTAAAAAAATCTGTGAAAACCTCCCCTATTCTTGATAACATTTTAAAAAATTCATTTGTTAATATCCTGCAGCATTTCCATCTTTTCTAGACTCTGAAGCTCCATAAAAAACTTTGTTTTTTTGATCAAACTTAATAGCTTGATAACCTCCAAATGAACCTAGATCATAACCTACTTTATGCCCATATTTAAGAAGTTTTCTTATTGATCGATAATCAAATCCTGATTCTAAAAATACTTGACCTCCATCTAACATTTTTCCACCAGTAGGCTGTAAATCAGAAGAATGTCTAATCCTAGGAGCATCTCCAGCTTCTTGTAGATTCATCTCAAAATCAACTAGATTAATAACTATTTGCGCATGACCTTGTGGTTGCATAGCTCCTCCCATCAAACCAAAACTTACCCAAGGTTTCCCGTTTTTTGTAATAAAAGCTGGTATAATTGTGTGAAAAGGCCTTTTATTAGGTTCATAAACATTAAAATGATCTTCTTCTAATGAAAATAACTCTCCTCTATCTTGAAGCATAAATCCTAATTTTGGTGGAACCATTCCAGATCCCATACCTCTATAATTACTTTGAATAAGTGAAATTATATTTCCTTGGTTATCAGCAACAGTTAAATATATAGTGTCTCCATTTTCTATATCTGCTGCTTCAACTTGATTTGCAGCTTTTTTAGGGTTTATTTCTTTTCTTCTCTTATTTGCATAATCTTTAGATATTAAAGAAGAAACTGGTATTTCATTAAAATCCATATCTGAATAATATTTTGCTCTATCTGCAAAAGCAATTTTTTTAGCCTCAATAAAATGATGAATATACTCTGCAGATCCAAATCCCATACTTTTTAAATCAAAACCTTCCATTATATTTAATATTTGTAATGCTGCTATTCCCTGTCCATTTGGAGGTAATTCCCATATATCATATCCTCTATAATTCACAGAAACAGGTTCTACCCAATTTGATTTATGACTTCTTAAATCATCTTCAGTTAAAAATCCACCTTGATTTTGTATAAAATTTGATATAGATTTGGCTATAGATCCTTTATAAAAACCATTTCTTCCTTTCTCAGTAATTACTTTTAATGTAGAAGCTAAATAAGGATTTTTAAAAATTTCTCCCTTTTTAGGAGTGCTGCCATTATTCATATAAGTAGAAGAGAAATTCGGATAATCTTTAAATCTTTTAGAAGCTAAATCCATATAATATGCAATGAGTTCAGTCATAGGAAATCCATTTTCTGCATAATCAATTGTTGGTTTTAAGATATCCCTCATTTTTAATTTACCAAACTTATCATGAAGAGAGAACCATCCATCTACACAGCCAGGAACAGAAACTGGAAGTGGCCCATACGCTGGAATAGATTTATAATTATTTTCTTTAAAATATTGTAAGGTTAATTTTTTTGGAGATCTTCCACTAGCATTTAACCCATATAATTTATTTTCTTTAGCACTCCAAACAATTGCAAATAAATCTCCTCCTATACCATTACCTGTTGGCTCCATAAGGCCTAATGCTGCATTAGCGGCTATGGCTGCATCAATCGCATTTCCTCCTTTTTTTAAAATATCAAGTCCTATTTGCGTAGCTAAAGGATGGCTTGTTGCAACCATTCCATTTTGACCTATAATTTCTGATCTTGTTGAAAATAATTCTCCAGTTATCCTATCTTGAGAAAAGCAAATAAAAAAAATAAAAAAAGAAAGATTAAATAAATACAGTTTTAAGCAATTTCTGTTCATGTTAATAAATTAATTTTTTAAATATTTTTCAAGCCATTGATCTTGCTCCCAAAGTAAATGAAGAATAGTTTCTTTAGCACGATATCCATGACTTTCTTTAGGAAACATAACAAGTCTTACTGTAGCTCCAAGACCTTTTAAAGCATTAAAGTATCTTTTACTTTGCATTGGATATGTACCCGAATTATTATCTGCTTCACCATGAATTAATAAAAGAGGAGTTTTCATCTTATCAGCATGCATAAATGGAGACATATTATAATAAACTTCAGGAGCCTCCCAATATGTTCTTTCTTCACTTTGAAAACCGAAAGGGGTTAAAGTTCTATTATATGCTCCACTTCTTGCTATTCCTGCAGAAAATAAATTAGAATGACTTAATAAGTTAGCTACCATAAAAGCACCATAACTATGCCCTCCTACTGCTACTTTTTTTGGATCTATATACCCCCTTTTATCTAATTCATTAATAGCAGCTTTAGCATTTGAAACAAGTTGATTCCTAAAACTATCATTTGGTTCAACATCTTTTTCTCCAATTATAGGAAAAGAAGCTCTATCTAAAAGAACATATCCTTGAGTCACCCAATATATGGGTGAAGCCCAAGATGGGTAGATAAATCTATTTGGGTTATTAGTTTTTTGTGAAGCACTATTTTTATCCTTATACTCCCTAGGATAAGCCCATAAAATCATAGGTTTTCTCTCAGGTTTATTTTTATTATATCCAGGTGGTAAATATAATATTCCGCTTAAATCAAGACCATCTTCTCTTTTATAAGTAATAGTTTCTTTTGAGACTTTTTTTAAAGATTCAAAAGGGTTTTTAAAAAATGTAATTTGACTAAGATCATTTTCATTAGTAAGTTTTCTAAAGTAATAGTTAGGAAAATCCTGTTTACTCTCAATTCTGACAAAAAGTTGGTTTTTTTCATAATCAAAATCTATAATATTCTCAAGTTTAGTTTTATAATTAGATTTATATAATTTACTGGTTGAAAGGTTATTGATATTTAATTTTTCAACATAAGGGAATTGACCTTCTTTAGAAAAACCATCAGCTATTCTATATAAATGATTATCCTTTATTAATAACACATTCCTATTTAAGCTGTTTCTTTTTGTTATAAAAGATCCTGGATTACTATAAACATCTTGATAATTTCTATCTGTAATTATTTTAGGTTTAATTTTAGAATTAGATGGGTTAAAAAGATATGTTTTAGTATTTCTATTATTCCACCATATATCTCTAACTATAGCAATATTCTGATTTCCCCAGTTAATGCTATTTATTCTATTTATAGTTTTTAAAAGTAATTTTGGTTTTTCATTAAAAGGAGCCTCCCAATTCATTAGTTTATCCCTATAATCGACCTTAACTGAAGGGTCTCCATCATCTAATGCTTCGACATATTTTAAAGAACAAGGCAGGTCACTTCTCCAAGAAATACTTCTTTTACCTTTTTTTGTAGACATAAAGCCTTTTGGTAAAACTTCTAAAAGTGGTGATTCTGATATTTTCTTTACAACCTTTCCCTTTAAATCGTAAACTAGGTTTTCATTTGGAAATCTTGAATAAGTTACTATATAAGAAAAAGGTTTTTTTATAGTATTTATTAGCACATATTTACCATCTGGAGAAAAAGAAATGGATCTATACATTTTTTCACCCAACCATTTAGAAATCTTCCCTTTTAAATTAACTTTTAAAAGTGTTGATTTAGACAATTGTTCAAAATTATTTTCATCCGTAATATTTTTTAATAAATCCTGATAAGTTCTATTTTGAGCTTTGTCTCCCATATTTTCAGTAATAGTAGGGCCTTTTGGAATACTTTTTTCTTGGTCAATAATAATATTTGATTTTTCTGGTCTAATTTTAATTAGTAGATTTTTATTGTCTGCAAACCAATTAATAACAGAACCTAAGGTAGCATTTAAAGAAGGGGTATTAATTTTTGTAGCTAAAGCTTTTTTGATATCTAAAACCCATAACTCTAATCTATCAGATGAGGTGTTTATCATGGCAATTTTAGATTGATCTGGGGAATAAACAAAATTAGATAATTTTGGATTTTCAGGTAATCCTTTTACTTCAACAGGACGTTTATCTCCTTTTTTTAATCCTAATATTTTTACTTTATTATAATAAGTAGTTCTACTGCCAATGTTTAAATAAGGGTTTACCCTAAGACCTCCAAGGCGCATTTCCTTTTGAGAAAGCTCATCAATTGATTTATATTCTGGCCTATAAACAAAAACCATATAATGGTTTTTATCATCTTTTAAAACAGAAGGGGCTCTATCTACATTAACTAAATCCAAAATTTCTTTTCGTGGCTGCTGGTAATTTAAATTCTTTTGAGAGTATGTAAGACAAGAAATAATAAAGAAAAATAAAACTGTAAAATGTGTATAATAATTCATAGTGTTTGTATGTAATAATTTCAAATATATGTAATTAGAGTTACCAAAGCAATCTGATTATTTTATATAATTAATCATAAGAAACAGTATTTTGATATATTTGTAGGTTAGCCTTATAGTATTCATTCGTGAAATATTGCATATAGCTGAAAGACTAAATGAATAAAATGAATATTACATGGATAAACCTAGAAAATATCTAATAACAAAAATTATTTAGAATTTTTTTAGAATTTTTTTAGAAAATAATTAGAATATTAAAATAAATATTTTAGATTTGTAATAGAAAATATTATAATATTATTTTAGAATGGACTTAGAAAATGATTTTAAGGTAGATATTACCGAGGATTATAAGTTTTTCCAGTTTTTGGATAATAACCGAAAACCTAATGAAAAGATATTAGGCAGGCTTGAAAAAAGTATAAAAGAAAACGGTATACAAATCCCAATAGTACTGAATCATGATAATCAAATTATAGATGGCCAGCATAGATTTTGGGCTTTAAAGAAATTAGGTTATAAGGTTCCTTACATTATAAGTAAAACCTGGAAAGAAGATAAACATACTATAGAGATTAATAATACCGGGTCAAAGTGGAATGCTATGGATTTTGCCAACTATGCTGCTGAAAGCGGAAATAATGATGTAGAAGAAGCCATAAAAATTGCTAAACGATGGGAAAAAGAAACAGCTAAAAGACTTAGACCAACTACTTCATTAGAGATATTAATGGAAGGTAGATCTCATGTAGGACTGCTCAGTAAATTAAAAAAACTAACCTATAAATTAGATCGAGATAGAGGGATGCAAGTCTATGATTCTCTGAATGAAATGAGTAAGCATAAAATGAAAGCAAGCCCCTACTCTTCTCGAATTGCAAGATCAATTAAAATAATGAATTTTGATATAGATGATCTAGACGAAGAAGTTATAGAGGTTATGTGTACTGATAATTATATTCAAAACTTTAATAAAGAAAACGATCAACTAGAATATCTCAAAGATATTTATGACGAAGCGAAACAAAAATTAAATAAATAATGACTAATCAAGAAATAATTTCTCAAGCATATAACTCCCTTTCTGGAAAATGGTTAAGGGTTTTATTTCCGTTTTTTATAGTGTCTTTAATTCCAAACCTCTATCAGCCAAGTGCTAACTATAGCCCTCCTATTTATTTAGCTTTTATCAGCCTGTTTGCTTCAGGCCCAATTTTTTATGGTGGATCTCTACTTGCTTTAAAAATTTCAAGAGATGAAGATTTTAATTTTGAAATGATATTTTCAGGATTTAATCATTTCATTAAAACATTATTATTATATGTCTCTTTTGTGTTGATAATTATTGCTGGTTTTATATTACTTATAATTCCAGGAATATACCTTTCTTTAAAATATTCTATGTGCTTTTTCGCTTTAGTAGAAAACCCTGAATTATCTATAGGCGAAGCTTTACAAAGAAGCAGTGATCTTACAAAGGAAGATAAATGGAAACTTTTTCTTCTTTACCTACTGTATTTTTTAATAGTTATTCTAGGTTTTATAACATTAATTGGATGGCTATGGGCTTTACCTTTAATATATGTGTCTAACGCAAAATTTTATGAGTATTTAAAAAACAAACAACAAATAACTAAATCTGAATGATAAAAAATTCTTTAAAATATCTTCTATTAACACTACTCTGCTCATCGGGTCTTTTAGCCCAGGTTCAGGTAGGCTCTCCAATTCTTGGTGCAGCTTCAGGAGATTATTTTGGAGAAAATACAGCTATAAATGGAAATGGAACAATAGTCGCTGGTTTTTCTGTTAATCACGATTCTAATAAAGGACATGTTAGAGTTTTTCAATGGACTCCAACAGGAGTAGCCTCATGGACACAAATGGGAGCTGATATTGATGGAGAAGCAGCTAGTGATAATGGTGCTATTAAAGAAGG
>Ga0066826_10001818_pt1 | contig 10858 bp, 9 predicted proteins | sample ETNtaG_12_FD_65496 | JGI IMG/M metagenome (GOLD analysis project Ga0066826, IMG submission 65496) | Marine microbial and viral communities from oxygen minimum zone, Eastern Pacific Ocean - ETNP201306SV49 | ecosystem: Environmental > Aquatic > Marine > Oceanic | place: Pacific Ocean: Eastern... | reverse complement strand
TCAAACAACAAAAGAAATAATTCTATTTCTAAACAATATAACACAAGAATATTTGACAGTCTAAATTCGCTCATACAGTCCTGCGATGCGCTTTCAATTGTAACGCCAACGCAGTACCATGCAGAAATTGCGGAACAATGTATTCGCAGCAACAAACATGTTTTTATTGAAAAACCAATCACAGTCTCACTTTCAGAGGCAGATAATATTCTCCGTTTAGCAGACAATTCGGGAGTTATTGTTCAGGTGGGACATATTGAACGATTGAACCCTGCTTTGCTCGCTCTTGATTCGTATACTCTTAAACCAAAATATATTGAAGTTCAAAGACTTGCGCCCTATACAACCCGGGGTACTGAGGTTCCTGTGGTATTGGACTTAATGATTCATGATATTGATATCGTGCTTGCGCTGGTTAAATCCCAGGTGGATACTATCCATGCCAGTGGTTTATCCATTATGACTGATTCTGTCGATATCGCAAATGCACGCATTCAATTTGTTGATGGAACAATCGCTAACATTACTTCCAGTCGAATTGCGAAAGATAAGGTTAGGAAACTGAAAGCATTCCAAAATGAAATGTATGTGACTATAGATTTTTTGCTGGGTTTAACCGAGGTTTATAGAGTTGTAAAGAATAAAGGCCCGAGGGGTCTGGCTGCCGTCCCATTAAACGAAAACGAAGGAAATAAACAGATAATTTATGAAAAACCCCCTGTAAATTCATTCGACCCCCTACGAATGGAACTGTCAAACTTTATTGATTCCATAAAGGGAAAAACGAAACCTATCGTTTCCGGCTCTGATGGAAGGGAAGCTTTAAAGGTGGCTATACAAATTCATGAAATGATAATTAAGGATTTGCACTGATATTTTTCAGAACCCCTTTCCACCATTACGTTTATCAAACTATTTAAGATTGCTGACTTTATTTCATGACTCAAACACCTGAAAAAACAAAACAAAAAACCCTGACTTTTTTTATTATTGCAGGAGAAGAATCTGGAGATATTCACGGTTCACAATTGATCCTAGCAATAAAGAAAAAATATTCTAATTGCCAATTCATTGGGCATGGCGGCAATAAAATGGCGGAACAAGGACTAAAAATTTTGGAACACATAAATAATTTATCGATGGTGGGGTTTTCCGAAGTCATAAAACATTTACCCTATATGAAGCGGGTAATGAGCCAAACCATAAAAACAATAAAAGAAATTAGTCCGTTACGAATTATTTTAATAGACTACCCGGGGTTTAATCTTAGGTTAATAAAAAGAATTTCCTCTCTTGATATTCCCATAACATATTTTATTCTTCCTCAGGTCTGGGCTTGGAAAGAAAGTCGGATAAAAATCCTTCGTGATTTTGTGGACCAATCTCTTAGTATTTTCCCATTTGAACAGGATTGGTTTAAACGTCGAGGAGTAAATGTTAGCTTTGTAGGTCATCCTTTCACAGAATTAAATCCACCCAAAATTTCCAGGGATAATTTTTTCAGTAAACATAAATTAATTCCAGATAAGCCCTTGCTTATTCTACTTCCTGGGAGCCGCCAACAGGAGGTTGACCAACACTGGAAAATCTTCCTCACAACGGTTCAATTACTAAGATTATCTACCCCTGAACTTCAGGTTGTAGTTGGCAAAGCTCCCTCTGCAACCCTGTCCCCACTCCCAGACCATATATATGTTGAAGAAAATACAATAACGGCACTGCATTATGGAAACGTAGCCCTTATTGCTTCAGGTACTGCCACACTAGAAGCAGCAGTTATGAATATTCCCATGGTTGTCTGTTACCGAATGTCTTTTTTCTCCTGGTTTCTAATAAAAAAATTATCAAAAGTTTCTTTTGCCTCTATAGTTAACCTGATAGGCAAAAAAGAAATTGTACCGGAATTTCTCCAAAATGAAATGACATCTGAAAACCTTTACAAGGCATTGAGGCTTCTTCTTAACGATTCAGAAAAAAGAAATTCTATGTATACTGGCTTCTCCGAGGTTAGAAAAGTCCTTGGAAAACCGGGGGCGTACACCCGCTCAGCAGAAGCAATTCTCAAGGAACATTTATAATGGCGATGCTTTCATTGAAGGCCCTTCTGGCGAAATGGTTACTAAAATTTCTCTTTGGAACAAGTCGTTGGAATATAAAAGGAAGAAGCCAAATCAATAAAATTCTTACGGACGGAAAATCAGTGATTATTGCTTCTTGGCACAGCCATCTTTTGCCAACTTTTATGGATTTAGCTGGGAATCAATATTATGGTTTAGCTGGTTTGCATAAAGACGCTGACCTCATCTCTAAAATTGGTGACAAAATGGGATGGAAATTGCTTCGTGGTTCCAGCTCCGACAGAGGAAAAAAGGTTTATAAAGAAATAGTTAATGTTCTTGCTAGCCCCGGGAATGTAGTCGCTCTCACACCAGATGGACCAAAGGGGCCTGCTAAAGTACCAAAGCCGGGAACAATTCGCGCTGCGCAGAAAACAAGAGCGGTAATTATTCCAGCCATGGGTCAGTCAACCCGCCGATGGAGTTTTACAAACTGGGATACTTTTTTCGTTGGAAAGCCTTTTGGCCGAATAGAAATGATTTATGGTGACCCTTTAGTTTTTTTAGAGTCTGATGATTTTAATGTGTGTGAAAACAAACTAAAACAGGCACTGGATAAATTGGAAAACGAGGTGGAAAAACGTGGTCATCAATAAAAAAAACTCTTTAGTGACTCTTCGGCCCGCCTTGTCTCCTCTTACAATAGTGTACCTTGGACTAATTTTATGGAGAGATTTCTTTTACAAAATTGATGTTTTTCCGAAACGAAAACTTTCCTGTGTGGTAATCAGCATCGGAAATATTAGCTCCGGGGGTACGGGAAAAACCCCTATGGTAATCTCATTAGCAAAGTTCTTTAAAAAGGCTGGAAAATCAGTTGCCGTTTTAAGCCGAGGGTATGGACGGCAGAGTTCCGGTTCACTGTTAGTTACAGATGGATATTCCAAACCACCTAATTGGAAATTGTGTGGAGACGAACCTGCTTTAATGGCAATGGCACTAAAGGGTATTCCAATTATTGTTGATAAAAATCGGTTCCGTGGGGGTTCTTTCCTAATAAAACATTTTAATCCAGATATTATTCTCCTTGATGATGGCTTTCAACATTTTTCAATTTCCCGTAATATAGATATTGTTCTAATCAACTCTGGCGATCTCCAACAAGACCACAGGCTTCTTCCCTTGGGTCTCCTTCGCGAACCATGGTCATGTACAAAGCGGGCTGACATCATCTTCTTAACCAAAACAAACCTGAAAAAACCATCAGATTATATAACCAGAAAAATTAAGCAACTTAATGTGCCATTTTTTTCTAGCACAATTAGTGCCACCTCTGTTCTTTCCAGTATCAACGAAGAAACTATAAGTATAAAAAAATTATGTAGGAGACGTGTCTTAGCCCTGTCAGCAATAGGAGACCCGGGAGGATTCCATAGTCTCATTCAAAAAACTGGAGCCACCATCGCAGGATCTTTAATCTATCAAGACCACCATGCCTATACAAAAAATGATTGGAAAATAATTAAAGAAACAAAGGAAGAAATTGGAGCTGACTTAATTTTAACAACAGAAAAGGATTTATTAAAATTAGAGGCTTTTTCAGGTGATGTGCCTATTCAGGCCATACGCATTAGTTTAAATATAGAGGATCAGGGATCTCAAACAATAAGAGATTTTATCGATAAGATTGGAATCACCAATAAAAAAAACAGATCATTATAGCGGACGCCTTGTGGATATTGCTCTTGATTGATTTATTGGTATTTAAGAATAACTGCTGTCTTCATCAACTTGTTCTTTAGCCTCTTCTTTATTTATCTATTCTCTGTCCTCCCATGTCATTAAGCTTTACATCAGTCTCAGATTCATCTTCTTCTTTGGGGGTACGTACCTTCTCAGTATCACCAATTGGGAGTTCCTCCAAAGAAACACGTACTGCAATTGGGTTTATCTCCCCTATAAAATCAATCCGAGTCACTGTTTTTCTAGATCCGTTTTTCCGAACTTTTACAACACTCTTTATTGATTTAACATCCCCTGATTTAAAATACATTTTAAATTTTTGAGATGGATCTGAAGGGCTCACCATTTCAATAAATGGGGTCTGTTTGGCTATCTCCACTTCTTCTTCAATCCTAAATTGGATACCAGCATCAAAAGATTCCATTGAAATCGTCGCCGGAAATCCATCAAATAAATATTCGGGATATTTATGTAATTGAGAATCCCACGCTTCTGGATTAAAAGATTGTGGTATAGCACTGGACACTGGTGATTTCGATACTAATAACATGTTTGTTTTTAAATCATGGATTAATGAAATCTGAGTAGCAGGAACATCAACAAGTCTTTCAGATTTATATTCAAAGTTTGCTTTGGTTTTCACTGGCATTTTTCCCATATCAAGACTAATTCGATGTGTTACTGTTTTTTCTAAAGATGTATCTACTTCAACAAAAAAAACAGTGTCCCCCTTAGAACTAAAATTAACAGCCCTCTTTTCTTCCTGTATGGCTATTGAAACACTGTAATAATCCGGGAATAAGGGTTGTTCAGCGAAGCCCCCTTCTTTAGGCATAGACGTTTTTCGGGGCCTGGAACGAAGAAACTTTTCCTCCACAACAGTGTCAGCTGCTGGGGGCTTTTCACCCATGGCATCGGCTACCGTAGACGTCTTTTGGTCTAAAGAAACCACTTCTGTCTTTTCCTCCACAACAGTGTCAGCTGTTGGGGGCTTTTCACCCGTGGCATCGGCTACCGTAGACGTCTTTTGGTCTAAAGAAACCACTTCTGTCTTTTCCTCCACAACAGTGTCAGCTGTTGGGGGCTTTTCACCCATGGCATCGGCTACCGTAGACGTCTTTTGGTCTAAAGAAACCACTTCTGTCTTCAGGTTTAAACTATCACTTCTTAAAATGAGACTATCCTCTGCTTCTTCTGTTGTTTCTAGAATATTAGAAACAAAAGAATCAGGTCTGTCCTCGTCAGTTAGCACTTCAGTGGGTTTGGGAAATAATGATGACTTATACAGCCCTGCTTCAATCCTTGCTAAAACGAAGCTATTTATTTCTTTTTCATTCACCTCTTTATTTAAGAAAAATAGCGGTTTTTCACTAAAAGAACTTGGTTTTAGTATCATCTCCCCGCCCTCAATCGAAAGTGTCAATACTTCACCGCTCAAAAAGGGCAATAATAGCTCCTCATTTCCATTCATGTCTTCATCGGTTGTCATAATCCCAGGCACAAAAAGTTTCTTTGCTCCATTGAGACTAAAAACATCCGAAAATATTTCCTGTAACGGGTTGCTGCCGTCCAGTATATCATACATACTTATCTTAATTAAATTGGCTTCCAATGTGAACAAGACAATTTTATTTTTTTCTTTATGTTCAAAGGAGCCTATAAACACCTTACCATACCCATTGCCGACAACAGAAGACTCAAGCAGTCTAAAGTCCATTAGCTGAATTTCCTTATCTGCCATGTTGAGGTTAAAAATTGCCCCTGTCCTCAGGGGGGTTGCAAAGGCCGCCCCTATTGTGGTAGTCCTTTCATTATTATTTAATACTACAAAATTAGACGAACGAATTCGACCAATCGACAAATCATCCTCATAGAGTTCCATAGGTCGCGGTGAAAAGGTTTGTCCTTCCCATTTAAATAAAAGTAGCCACGGAGTATTATTATTTTTGTTTCTTACTTCAGTTCTTAATATTGCAACAATTTCCGGAACATTATCATTTTCTAAATCAACCATTTTAACACTTGATATGTGTCCCAGAACATCTTCTGTGGCTATAAATGACCATAGAAGGGTATGATTCCCATCCTTTTCTATTTCAACATAACGAATTTCCCCTCCGTCCTTCTCATCATAGAACAAAAGAAGTTCGCTAAGACTATCTCCGTCTAAATCATATGTACCATCTACATAAAAGGGCATACCAGACAAAGAAATCAGAAATAATAACCCAATGAAGGGATTTAGTTTTCTTCTCCTAATCAAGAATATATATCTTTAGGTCGAATTATGACGAACAACTTAGGTTGGTAAGGATATAATAGAAGGGGGGAAAGCTGGTTTTTATTCAATTTTGATGTACTCCTCATTTTATGAAATATAGTTTATCAATCTTACATAAAACAAGGAAAAGCCCCTGTTTTTTCCTAAAGATCGTTGGTATATTCGCCAGCTGATTGATTTAAAAATACTAAAAAATGACAAAAATAAAGTCAAAAAAACTTCTATCCCTTCTTAGTGCTGCGATCGTCATAATCATTCTTGTAGCTCCTTTTGCCCACAATCTCTACTCACAGGGAAAAGACTCCTACAAAATTATCAGGTCAAAAATGCAGGTCTTAAACCAAATACTTCAGTTTATTAACCAATACTATTTTGATACAGTAGAATTAGATAAACTGATGGAAGGTGCTTTTAAGGGAATGATGAAAGAATTAGACCCTCACTCGATTTACATTCCAGCAAAGAAACTAGAAGATATTGATGAAAAATTTAAGGGTACATTTCAAGGAATTGGTATCGAATTTGATATTCTTGGTGGCTACATTACTGTTATTTCGCCTGTGGCTGATAGTCCATCCGAACGCGCAGGCCTTCTCCCCGGAGATCAAATAATTGCTATTAATGGTAAAGATGCATATAATATAACAAAAGATCAGGTTTTTAAAGATCTCCGAGGAAAGAAAGGAACGTCTGTAAATATAACTGTCCGTCGTATTGGGCTTGACGATCCTTTTGAGGTAACTATCATACGAGACAATATTCCTATTTACAGCGTCCGAGCATCAATAATGTATGATGATTCTACTGGTTATATCTGGTTAACACGATTTTCTGCAACAACGGCAACAGAAGTAAAAAAATCTATTGAAAAATTGAAAAAACAAGGCATGACCAGGCTTCTTTTTGACTTGCGAAATAATAGTGGTGGATATCTTGAACAGGCAGCCGAAATTGCCGACTTATTTATTACTCAGAAAGATACACTTGTTTTTACAAAAGGAAAGCGTAAAGAGACAGAACAGGTCTTTATCGCACATCCTCATATAGGTGATGGAAATATTCCGTTGGTTGTCCTGGTAAACCGGGGCTCTGCTAGCGCAAGCGAAATTGTTTCTGGGGCTATACAAGACATTGATCGAGGGCTCATCGCAGGAGAAACAACATTTGGCAAGGGCCTTGTCCAAAAACAACTTCCATTAAAGGACGGGTCAGCTATTCGTATAACCATTGCACGGTACTTTACACCAAGTGGACGACTAATTCAGCGGCCATATGAAAATGGTGGGGATGATCAATATTATCTCAAACTGTATGAAAAAGACCGTGAGAAAAAAATTGATTCTTTGAAGGCATTGCGCCCTAAATATCTTACCCGCTCTGGAAGGGTCGTTTACGGGGGAGGAGGGATCACTCCTGATATATACATACCAAGGGGGGATACACTTATCGAAAACGAAACGTATAAGCTTCTTTCAAACTCTAAACGTCCCTTGTTTAACTGGGCTTCCATTTATTTAAGTAATAATGAGATGAAAAACAATACATCTGAAAACATTAATAATTTTATAAAATTTCGCGATCATTGGTCTTTGTCAGAACATGAATTCCGGGGTTTTCTACTCTATTTAAAACAAGAGGATATTCAATATGACTCAACAGCAATATATAACAATAAAAACTATATCATGAACCACCTGAAAGCAGAGTGTGCGGGAATTCTTTGGGGAAACAACGAAACCTGGGGAATCCGCAGAAGAACGGATAACCAAATAATAGAAGCATTAAAATATTTTGAAGAAGCCTCTGGTTTCATTAATAATAACCCTTAAATTCTCATAATTTCTGTAAATAAATAAATTAATCTATTAATTCTTGGAGGAATAAATGGTTGAATATTTTGTAAATGGTGGCCCCTTTATGTGGCCTATTTTGATTACACTATTGGCTGGGCTTGCAATCTCAGCCGAGAGATTATATTCTTTACTAATGTCATCAATTGATGAACAGAAATTTTTCAAAGAAATCTCCGAAAAAATCGAAGGAAAAAACTTAGAAGAAGCTGTTCAAGTATGTGAGGACACTCAGGGTCCAGTAGCGAAAGTATTTCATGCCGGCCTTACACGAAGACACCATGGTATATCTGAAGTAGAAAAGGCAATACAGAATGCCGGTCCAATGGAAATGGCTTTCCTCGAAAAAAATATGATCTGGTTAAACGCCGTTGTTACAATTGCCCCAATGATTGGATTTACCGGAACCGTTGTGGGGATGATTTCTGCGTTTGATGCAATTAAAGCTGCCAACGATATTTCTCCTGCAGTCGTTGCCGGTGGTATATCCCAAGCTCTATTGACCACTGCTTTTGGATTAATCGTCGCTATGATTATACAGGTTTTTCAGAATTTTTTCGTATCAAGAATTGACAAACTTGTGTTAGATATGGAAGAGCAATCAGTACGACTTATTGATCATCTTTATGACCTGGATGCATCAAAAGGAGGAAAGAAAAAACTTTAAGAAAAACTCATGGGAAAAATAAAACGCAGATTCAAGGGAGGGGAAATTCCTACATCATCCATGGCAGACATTGCTTTTTTACTCCTTATCTTTTTTCTTGTTACAACAACAATTGACATTGACAAAGGGTTGGGTCTCGTGTTGCCTGCAGAGGGAGAAGAAATTGAAATAAAGAAAAAAAATATTTTAAACTGCCTTATTAATTCCTCTGGAATGGTTTTGCTGGGAGGTGAACCAGTAAATCTAAAAGATGTCAGCCGCATAGTAAAAGAGAAACTCAGGGAAAATGACAAGCTGATCATTTCTGTCAAAACACATGAAAAAACTCGCTACAAAGATTATGTGGCTATCATAGATCAGCTTAAAATAGCAGATGCAACCCGTATTTCAATCGCAGATACTGACTGATGAAATTTATCCGAAAAACAACTCTTTCTAGTGAAATTCCAACGGCGTCTATGCCCGATATAATATTCATGTTGTTAATTTTTTTTATGGTTACAACTGTACTCAGAGAGTTTTCTGGTTTACCTATTGAAATTCCAAAAGCGAAACGAATCGAAAAACTTAAATCAAAACGACACACATCACATATTTGGATTTCTAAGGAAGGATTAATTTCAATTGAAGACCGCCTCTTTAATATAGAAAATGTTCGAAACATCATATATGATAAGAGAGTCGCAGATCCACAGATTGTTATTTCATTAAAAGCAGATGAATCAGCAAGAATGGAGTTGGTTTCAGGAATCCATAATGAGCTTAGGAAAGCAGACGCTTTAAAGCTAAACTATTCTACAAAAACGTCCCTTGATTAATTTATGTCTTTGGAACAGCTATCACTTAAACTCCGTTTTCCATTTATAATAAGAGCTACAGGTTTACTAAGCATAATTCTTTCAATTTCCCTGTTTTTTATCCTCCCGCGATTTACTGGCGAAACAGTTCAAGAACATTATGACCAAATTATTATTGAACAGATTGATATCCCTCAAACTCAGCAGATTGAAAGACCACCCCCACCTGCACGACCATCAATACCAATTGAATCTGAAGATGAAGATCTTGCAGATGATTTAACTATTGAAGAAACCGACTTGAGCGATTTTGAAGCATGGGATGCACCCCCACCACCGCCTTCCGGCCCACAGGTTAAATTTATACCTTATGATGATCCTCCGGTCCCCCTAACACCAATTAGACCAAAATATCCGGAGATTGCCCAAGAAGCCGGCATTGAAGGTACTGTGTTTATCCAGGCCTTCATTGATAAAAAAGGACGTGTTATAGAAACCACAATCATTAAAGGAATTCCAAATACGGGTCTAGATGAGGCAGCAATAGAGGCCATCCGCAAAACACGCTTTAGACCTGCAAAACAAAGAGAGCGGGCTGTTGGGGTTTGGATTTCGATACCTGTAAACTTTAAACTAAAAGGATAATCGGAAATAGTAACTTTATTTACCTGCTGTCCTTGCTGACCTGTCTGGTGTTATATGTGAGTTACGAAGAGGTCTCTCCTACCAACGCTAAAAACAATAGCGATATCACAACATCAAAAACAATCTATTCTCTAGGTTTACACACATCAGTTTGAAACTCTAAAACAAACCTTCTTTTGAGAGACGGATATGAAGAGTTATATTGACAGGCGATGCTTCCCCATTCTACTCCTCGAGTAACCGTTTTTGTTTGCCTTATATTGCCGGTGTTTTGTGCGGTACACGCGCAAATAACAGGTAAGGTAGTAAAAAAAGAAACACAAGAAGCAATTGTAGGCGCAAATGTCCTTATCGTCAACACAAACATGGGCACCACTACCGACGACAAAGGCGTGTTCTCATTTGATTGGCAGGGGGACTTTCCTATCAAGATTCGCGTCTCACATATCGGTTACATTGAACAGGAGGTCACAGTCTTAGTCCCCAATGAAATCTGGATGAGGATGGAATCCTCGGTATTGAAAGGAAAAGAAATCTTGATCACAGGTGAGCGAAGAAAAATAGAGAGGGAAGTCTCCAGCAGTGGTGAGGACGTTTCCTTGAAACAAATTGAGGTTCGCGGTATCCGTGACATCGGCGAGGCACTACAAGAAATGACCAGTGTCATAATCTCTACTGCCACATCGGGGCGACAAACGGCCAGTGTCAGGGGCAGCAATGCCAATGAGATATCAGTTTACCTAGATGGGATCAAACTCAACAGAGCTCTGGACGGCGTCGCAGACCTCTCTGCCATCGACATGATGAATTTATCCAGC
>Ga0066826_10001788_pt1 | contig 10946 bp, 10 predicted proteins | sample ETNtaG_12_FD_65496 | JGI IMG/M metagenome (GOLD analysis project Ga0066826, IMG submission 65496) | Marine microbial and viral communities from oxygen minimum zone, Eastern Pacific Ocean - ETNP201306SV49 | ecosystem: Environmental > Aquatic > Marine > Oceanic | place: Pacific Ocean: Eastern... | reverse complement strand
CGGACACCGTCGTTGCCGATCTTCACCCAGGAGGCCTGGACGTTCGGTATCAGATCGCCATATGCGATGCGTGCAACGGCATGGACAAGGAGGGTTTCGCGAAAAGTGGGGCCCCGCCGGGCCCTGTGCTGCAGGTAGATGGGCGCTGCCATGTGCACGAACGGCAACCCTACGAACTCGGTAAAACCTCCGGTCTCCTTCTGGAGGTCTCGACAAAGCAACAGGTGTCGAACCCAGTGACCGGGTTGTTCAACTGCCCCGAACATCATCGTCACGTTCGATGCCAGACCCACGCTGTGCGCCGTCCTGTGAGCTTCCAACCACTCATCGGTCGAGATCTTGTCAGGACACAGGACCTCGCGGACCTCGTCGTCGAGGATCTCTGCGGCGGTTCCCGGTAGCGATCTCAGCCCGGCGTCCATCAGGCGCCTCAGGTAGTCGGCCAGTGGTTCGCCAAGACGGTGAGCTCCCTCGGTCACCTCAAGGGCCGTGAACCCGTGGACGTGGATGTCCGGTACGGCTTCGCAGACCGCACGGGTCACGCCCACGTAGTAGTCGCCGTCAAAGTCAGGGTGGATTCCGCCCTGGAGACAGACCTCGGTGGCCCCCATGCGGGCGCCATCGGCTGCCCTGTCGGCGATCTCCGAAATCTCCAGGAGGTACGGAGTGCCCCGCAGGTCAAGCGACATCGGCCCCTTCGAGAAGCCACAGAATCGACACTTGTAGGTGCAGATGTTCGTGTAGTTGATGTTCCGGTTCGCCACGAAGGTGACCGCATCGCCGTTGATCCTGCGGCGCAGGTCGTCGGCTACCTCGGCCACTGCAGCCACCTCGCCACCCCTCGCAGAAAACAGGGTTATCAACTCATCGTGTCCAGGCTCCTGGCCGTCCATGACACCGTCGAGTACCTCTGCGATCGGCCCACGCCTGAGCGGTGAGCCCGACACGAGGGGTGCCGGGAGGTTGGAGGCTCCGGAATACCAGGCGGTCGAGGTGGAGCTGAGACGGCGAGGCGTCGGGCCGTCGCCGTTGGCGATCTCCTCGAAGACCTCGGGGAAGACGGACCCGGGATCGTCGCGTGCAAGCGACTCGGAGTCACTCCTGTCGAGCACGGCGAAGCGGAGGTGCTCATGCAGCCACTGACCGGGGTCTGAGGCGAACTCGGGATAGATGGTCAGGCGGGGGGCGAGGACGTGGCCGTGCTCCTCGGCCACCTGTTTGAGTAACTCAAGGCCCGGCCAGGGACGCTCAGGGTTCACATGATCAGCGGTGAGCGGAGACACCCCACCCCAGTCGTCGATGCCTGCTGAGATCAGGTCGCCGAAGTCGTCAGAAAGGTTGGGTGGTGCCTGCAGGTGGATCTCGGGAGGCAACACAAGCCTGGCCAGTGCAATCGTGTCTAGGTATTCGCTGCGGTCGCAGGGCTTCCAGTCATGCATGGCGGTGCCGGGCTTGGGAAGGAAGTTCTGGACGATCACCTCCTGAACGTGGCCGTGGCGCCCGTGGGAGTCAGCTATGGCGTTAAGCGTCCGGATGCGAGAAAGTCGGTCCTCGCCGATGCCTACCAGGAGTCCCGTCGTGAAGGGAATCGAGAGGCGCCCAGCAGCCTCGAGGGTCTCAAGACGTCGCTCGGGTTCCTTGTCGGGACAGGCCCTGTGGCATGCGAGGTCGGGGTCGAGAGATTCAAGCAGCATGCCCTGAGAGGCGGAAACCCTCCGGAGGGTCGACAGGTCTCCAGGTCCCAGCGCTCCGGCATTCGCATGTGGCAGTAGACCGGTCTCGTCCAGGACCATCCCGGCCATCTCGGTCAGGTACTCAACAGTGGAGGAGAAGCCATGTCTGGACAGCCAGGCAGCCGCTACCGGATAGCGGGACTCGGGGCACTCGCCAAGCGTGAAAAGGGCCTCGTGGCAGCCCATTGAGGCGCCGGTTCTGGCGATCTCGAGGACCTGTTCAGGTTCGAGGTAGGGAGACTCCAGGCGCGCCGGCGGGCGGGCGAAGGTGCAGTAGCCGCAGCGGTCCCTGCAGAGCATCGTCAGAGGAATGAACACCTTGGGGCTGAAGGTGATTCGGTTGCCGTGGTGTTGGTCGCGTACCTCGCGTGCCGCAGTCCTGAGTTCCTCGCCGTGAAGGTCCAGGCTGTCGAGTGCAAGCGGCGGGGATGTTGCTGATTCCACTTCGGTAAACTAGCAGTCGCTCAGGCCTCTCGGTCGATCGGCTGGTGGTCCTTTCAGAGGATGGAAGCCTTGTCGGCCAGGCTGACCAGAAGCTCGTCGAAGGACCGGATGAAGGCATCGACCCCCTCTACCTCAAGCTGGTCGGAAACATCGTCGAGGTTGATGCCGACGCTGGTCAATGCCGCGAGGACGTCTCTGGCCGCTGCAGGATCGGCATCGATGGTGCGGGCGACGGTACCGTGCTCCTCAAAGGCCTCGAGCGTCGCATCGGGGATCGTGTTGACCGTGTCGGGGCCGATGAGAGCGTCGACATAGAGGGTGTCGGGGTAGTCGGGGTTCTTGGTGGAGGTGGACGCCCACAGAGGTCGCTGAACCCGCGCCCCCCGCTCTACGAGGGCCTCCCAGCGGGGGCCGTTGAAGGTGTTCCGGAAGAGGTCGTAGGCGACACACCCCTGAGCAACGGCCCCCCTGCCCCGCATGGCTAGCGCTGAAGGAGTGCCGATCGCCTCGAGGCGGCGGTCAACTTCGGTCTCGGTTCGGCTGATGAAGAACGATGCCACCGAGGCCACGCCGGAGAGGTCGCCCGGGCAGGCCTCGAGCCCGGCGATGTAGGCCTCCATGACCTGCTCGTAACGCTCCAGGGAGAAGATCAGGGTCACGTTGACGCTGCGTCCCTCTGAGATCATCTGGCGAATCGACGGCATTCCCTCGACGGTGGCAGGGATCTTCACCAGGAGGTTCGGCCTCGCGATCCGTGCGTTCAGGTCCCTGGCAGCCGCCGTCGTGCCCTCGGTGTCCGTGGCCAGAGACGGGTCGACCTCGACCGAGACGTAGCCGTCAATGCCAGTGGACTCTTCGTAGACAGGTGCCAGGAGATCGAGGGCCGCTGTTATGTCGCTCGTTACGAGCTCCCAGTAGCTCTCTTCAATGGACCGACCGGCGGCCTTCAACTCTGCCAGCTGCTCGTCGTAGGCGTCGGTGTCGGACATGGCCTTCTGGAAGATCGACGGGTTCGATGTGATCCCCCGGACGCCCCGGTCAACCCATGCCTGCAACTCACCTGACGTCAGCCAGCCGCGCCTGAGGTTGTCGAGCCACGGGCTCTGTTGCTGTTCCCCGTACAGGTCGTGAAGTCTGGTCATCGTTTCCTTCCGTGCGGAATGGCAGGGTCAGCCTCCGAGTAGCCCAAGGGCCGCATCTGCGACGGCCTCCGGGGTGATCCCGAGCCTGGCCATGACCTCGTCTCCCGGAGCAGATGCCCCGAACCTGTCGATGCCTACAGCCCTGTCAGCCCACCGGGACCAGCCGAAGGTGACACCGGCCTCCACCGAGACAGCAGGGAGCGATGGAGGCAGCACGTCGTCGCGGTAGGAATCGGACTGAGCGGCGAACAGGTCGGTGCTTGGCATGGACACGACCCTCACAGCGAGGCCGCCCGCGGTGAGGGTCGCTGCAGCGTCGAGGGCGACGCTGACCTCGCTGCCCGTTCCGATGATCACAACGTCTGGGGGAGTGTCGGGCTCTGCGAGCACGTACCCACCCCTGGCAACCTTGGCGTGGTCGTCGGTGCCGACGAGAACGGGAACGTCCTGCCTGGTGAGGAGCATCGCCACCGGTCCGTCGCTGTTCACGGTGTAGCGCCATGCGGCAGCCGTTTCGTTCGCGTCTGCGGGCCGGAACACGGTGAGGTCGGGAATGGCCCTCAGCGAAGCCGCATGCTCAACGGGCTGGTGGGTGGGACCATCCTCGCCAACCCCTACCGAATCGTGCGTCCAGATGAATACCGTTCGTGCGCCGCTCAGAGCGGCGAGCCTGACGGCGCCGCGCATGTAGTCGCTGAAGACGAGGAACGTACCGCAGACGGGTAGAGCCCCGCCGTGGAGGGCGAGGCCGTTGCAGATGGCACCCATTGCGTGCTCGCGGACACCGAAGAAGATCTGCCGGCCCTCGGGGCAGTCGGCCCCCTGGACACCGTGGCCACTGATGGTCGTGCCGGTGTTGCCTGTCAGGTCGGCACCACCTCCGATCAGGCCCGGTACGACGTCCAGCAGGGCCTCGAGGCAGGCATTGCCGGCTTTACGGGTGGCCACGCCGGAACCGACTTCCCATGTGGGGAGGCTGGCCTCCCAGCCCTCGAGCCCACCGGCCGCCTGGCAGACATCCCATTCGGTGAGGTCGACGTCGGCAGAATCGAGGCGGGAACACCATGCCTTGCGCTCAGCGGCTCCGCGGCTTCCGGCAGTGGCGTAGAAGCTGCCCACCTCAGAGGAAACCCAGAAGGACTCGTCTGCTGGAAGCCCCAGGTGTCGCCGTGTCTCAGCGATGCCCTCGTCCTTGAGGGAGTAGCCGTGTACCGCAGATGTGTCCACATCGGGAGACGGGTTGCCGATGTGGCTTCGGATCACGACCAGGGACGGTCGGCCGGTTTCGTCCATGGCGTGCCGTATAGCGGACTCCATTGCGTCAAGGTCCTCGGCCGCCTCACCCAGATCGATCACATGCCATCCGTAGGCGGCGAATCGGGCCGGTGCGTTATCTGACAGAGCCCACTCGGTCGGGCCATCAATTGTGATGTGGTTGTCGTCGTAGACGGCGATCAGGTGGTCGAGGCCGAGGTGGCCGGCGAGCGAGGCTGCCTCGTGGCTAATCCCCTCGGTGAGGTCGCCGTCGCCGCAGACAACGAACGTGTGGTGGTTGCACAGGTCAGATCCGAAGCGGGCCCTCAGGTTGCGCTCTGCTATCGCCATTCCAACGGCGTTGGCGAGGCCCTGGCCGAGAGGTCCGGTGGTGACCTCGACCCCGGCGGTGTGGCCGACCTCTGGGTGTCCGGGGGTGGCCGAACCCCACTGCCTGAAGTTGCGGAGATCATCGAGGCTGAGGCCGTGTCCGGTCAGGTGGAGCATCGAATAGAGCAGCATCGAGGCGTGCCCAGCCGAGAGGATGAAGCGGTCCCGGTCGATCCAGAGAGGGTCTGAGGCGTCATAGGTCATGATCCGGGTCCAGAGCACGTGGGCCAGGGGAGCGAGTGCCATGGCCGTTCCCTGGTGGCCCGATCGAGCTGCGTGCGGCCCGTCCATCGACAGGCCCTTGACTACGGCAACCGCCTGGCGCTCCAACTCGGCATCGGTCATGTTTGTCATCACAGCCCCTGCTCGACGTAAGCGCGGCGCCACCATATCCGTCCGTCAATCGGCTTTCAGGCACCAACGACAATCAGTATTTTCTGGAGACCATGTGTTGCCTGGAGCTACCTCACCGAGATGACGATGCCCCGAACAACAGACCGGAGGCAGTGAAGCCGTGGACGTGGTGGGCGGTACCCACTGGTCCCATTTCGCCGGCACAGAACATGCCACCGACTGCAGTGGTGCCGAGACAGTCGCAGAATAGTTCAGCATCATGGGAAGGTTGGGAGAAGAAGCCCCTCCCGCGCCCGGCGCAGGTGAACAACAGGGCGCTCTCCGCTCGGAGCGGTTGCAGCATCTCAGCCAGTTCGTTGCTTGCCGAGTCTGGGTCCCTGACATGGAACTGGGCGGTTTCGCCGATGGTCGGCAGGCCTGCAAGAGCTATGCCTCCCGATGACCTGTCTGCACCGACCACGTTTCGGATGAGGAAGTCGCCAGAGCCCAGTACCCCGGCGTGCTCATCTACGGCGAGACCGATCTGTAGGCCCTGTCCAACGAGATGACGATCGGCCTCGGAGGCTGAGGCCAGGAGTTCGTCGAGCCGCTGCACTGCGGGTTTCCCACCGAGGCCGAGGATGAGCGTCCGTGAGGAGTCGGTGATGGTGAACGGGTCACCGATGGGGCGACAACCCTGGGACACCAGGGGACGAATGGCGAGGCCCTCGGGCAGGATGGCCATTACCGACCCACTTGAGGTGGTCTCATTGTCGGCGACCAGGCGGTTGCCGCCGGGAGCACGCGCAAATGAGGCGAGGCCACCCACTAGGTGAACCCCCGGTGGGACTGAGGCCAGCGTCGTCTGGGCATTGAAGGTGAACGGGTCGGCGAGTGCGATCACGGAAGCACCCTCGGGTGTGGTGGCCAGATCAAGGTGGCCGTCGGACACGAGGAGGTCGACGGGACCCGTGTGTCCAGCCCACAGCACAATTGCCGGCGCCTCCTCGACTTCCTGTCGGTGTGCCAGTACCGAGGCGGCCGTGGCGCCGAGGAGATGCCCGGGTTCAAGGCTCTGGCGCACGGTTCGGGCAATCTGATCCACCTCGGATGCGTGTGAACCGGACACGAACAGCACGGCGAGGCCGGGCGAGGTTCCGATTCGCTCGAGAATCTGACCGATTACCTCAGCCGCGGCGACACGGGGATCATGGTGTTCAGAAACTGCAACCGCGTAGCGCATGGAATGAACATAGGTGACCGTGCCGCAACCGGCTCACGGGTGCGCGACCAGTTCAACGGCGGGGCTCTAGCATGACGAGCCGTGATGAGGCGCATGCTGTTGCCCGTGTTGTTGTCAACGGCCCTCCTCGCAGCGACATGGCAGGTGCGGGCTACTGATTCCACAGCCGACAGGCCACCGCTGCCTCCTACGACGCCCCCGACAGCGTCGCTCGTCACACCCCTCATCTCGGTTCGGCGAATCCCGCTCTTTCTCCAGGCACCCGAGGCCGACAGGCGGCTGGTCGCTGATCTCAGGGATGTGGCATCGGGTCTCCCCGACAATAGTTGTGTGGCGGTGACCGAATTTGACCGCCTCATCTACGGCTTCAACGAGGTCACGCCGTTGATACCGGCCAGCACCCAGAAGTTGCTTCTCGGGCTTGCTGCGCTGGAATCCATGGGCGCTAACCAGGTCTTTACGACCCGCCTCGTTAGCCGCACACCGCCGCTGAACGGTGTGGTAGATGGAGATGTCTGGCTGGTGGGAGGCGGAGACCCTGTACTGATGACCGATGGCTATGTGAACCGCTTTGACGACGAGATGGCGTTTACGAACATGGAGCATCTGGCCGACAAGCTGGTGGACGCCGGCGTGAGCTCAATTTCCGGGGCGGTCATCGGCGACGAGAGCAGGTTCGATTCCCTCCGATACGTCGAGTCCTGGCCCGAGCGCTTCAGGCCGGGCCAACAGAACCAGGCGGGTCCCCTGAGCGCCCTCTCGGTGAACGACGGCTTTTCATGGTGGCATGCCGAGAACACTGCGAACGGCCTGAACACGCCCGCCGGTGATCCGGCGGCATTCGCAGCAGCATTCTTCGATGATCTGCTCGAGGACCGGGATGTGGCCATCAGGAGGTCGGCCCAGGCGGGGGTCGCACCACTAGATGCCGTTGTCGAACTCGCGAGCATCGACTCGCCCCCCCTGGCCGACATCGTCACCCAGATGCTCGTCACATCCGATAACACGACGGCTGAGCTGCTCTTGAAGAATCTTGGAGCGATCGCGAGCCCACCCGGCTCCTCGGCGACTGGCACCGGCGTGCTCCTCACGGCGCTGAGTGCTGCCGGCCACGACCTGAGCGGGGTGGTGGTTGCCGACGGATCTGGCCTGGATCCGGCAAACAGGGTCACCTGTCGCATCCTGACGGCCGTTCTCGAGGACGCCGACCATGGACCGGCCCTTGCAGCCGGCCTCGCGGTGGCCGGACGCTCAGGAACGATGAGGCGTCGGCTGGTGGGATCCTCAGCCGAGGGTCGGGCCAGAGCCAAGACCGGAACCCTCCGGGACGTCACCAGCCTTGCCGGACAGGTGGAGACCATCGAGGGCAGGGTCCTGTCGTTCGCTGTGCTGACAAACGCCGAACCGCTTCCTGACAGGGTCAAGCGCCTCCACGACCAGGTTGTCCTGAAGTTGGTGGCCTATCCATCCGGACCGGACCTGGACCTCCTAGGGCCGCTGCCTGTAGTCGGCTGAGGGTGCGGCTACACACGGGAGTAACCCGGCTGCCACCCGCTGTAGCGTTGTATCCCCATGGCACCAAGACGACCCTCAGGCGATCTACTGGACTTGTTGCGGCGCTATCTGAGGCAACAGACCGTCGACCCCCTCAGGTCCGTCGGTCGTTTTCTGCTGTTTGGAATCAGCGGCACCCTTTTCATCGGTGTGGGCATCGTACTACTTGCCGTTGGAGGGCTCAGGCTGCTCCAGGGGGCCGAGATCCTGGGTGGCTCCTGGTCATGGGTCCCATACCTTCTGGTGGCTGCAGGGCTCGGCTGCGTGGTTGTCCTGTCCTTCACACGGATTGGAGGCGGCCGTGGGCTCGACAGTTGAGCAACCGGTTACACGCCAGGACCTAGAGGACGAGCTTCGGCGGACCGTCGGTGGTGCAGGCGAGAAGGTCGAGGCCCGCAGGCGTGGCATCGTCACGGTTGTGGTTGTAGGTGGCGCTGTCGCCCTCCTGGTGGCCTACCTTCTCGGCCGGCGCATTGGCAGGGTCAGGTCGACCGTTGTGGAGATCCGACGGATCTGATGAGGCTGTCATCGCCATCGGGGCTGACCGGCCGACTCCTGCGTCGCTACCTCCTCGGAGGTGGACGCCGTTGGCAGCTGGCGCTGGCGGTAGTCCTTCTGGGCCGCCTCCTACAGCGCGCAACCAAACTCGGAACTGCACCAGTTGCCTTCGAGCAGTCGCTGAAGCCAGGTGAGGGTCTTCTGGTCACTCACCTGCCGGTATCCTCGGCGGACACTTCAGGGACCTCAGTGGCGAACGGCCGGAGAAGTGACGCCAGATGACCCGGACGCTCGAGGTCGGCGACCAGGTTCTCCTTGTCGACAACAAGAAGAGGCGCTACCTGCTGACCCTCGAGCTTGGCGGCGAGTTCCACTCCCACACAGGGGTTCTCAGCCACGACGACCTGATCGGCAGCCCTGAAGGTGCAACCCCGAGGTCCAGTCGTGGTAGTTCCTTTGTGGCATTCCGGCCGACCCTGTCCGACTACGTCCTCAAGATGCCTCGTGGTGCCCAGGTCGTCTATCCGAAGGACCTTGGTCCCCTCCTCATGCTGGCCGACATCTATCCCGGAGCGAGGGTCTTTGAGTCAGGGGTCGGCTCAGGCGCCCTCTCGATGACGATGCTGCGCTCCGGTGCAGAAATCACCGGCTACGACATCCGGGACGAGTTCGCGGAGAGGGCCCGCTCCAACGTTCAGACCATGTTGGGAGGCGAGGCGCTGGGGCGCTACCAGGTGGAGATCCGTGACGCCTATGACGGAATCGATCTCGTCGACTTGGATCGCGTCGTCCTGGACCTGCCCGAACCGTGGCAGGTGGTTCCCCATGCTGCACAGGCTCTGCAGGCCGGAGGGATAATCGTCGCCTACACACCCAGCATCCTGCAGGCGGTGAGGTTCAGGGAGGCCCTCGCCGTCAATGGCTTCGAGTTTGCGGAGACAATCGAGGTGCTTAACAGGAGTTGGCACATAGAGGGCCAGGCGGTAAGACCAGACCACCGGATGGTCGGCCACACAGCCTTTCTCAGCCACGCGCGCCTTCTGGGGTAGTGATTCTCCGAACACCGGTCCTGTCTCTGGCTGTAATTGCGGGTCTGGTTCAGGCCCTCGCCGCCTCATGCACTTACACGGTCACCGCACCGACAGTTACAGAACCTCCGGTAATCAGAACCACGACGACCGCCAGCGTGCCGCTGACCCAGGCACCGGATCCGATGCGTGACGGACCCGATAGAGGCGTTATCGACCAGACCTGGCCAGCGGTGGCCCGGGTTACCGGCCTCGGGTGCACGGCATCCCAGGTAGGCACGGGGTTCGTGGCAGGGGAGGACCTCGTGGTCACAGTTGCACATGTCGTTGCCGGCTTGAGTGCACCTGAAGTCCACCTGCCTGACATCAGTCAGGTGGCGTCGATAGTGGCCTTCGACCCGGTATCCGACCTGGCAGTTCTCTCCGTCGACACAGGCTCCTTGCGGCCGCTGACCCTTGCCGACGGCTCGCCTGGTCAGGCCATCGCCATTCTGGCATTCGACGAGGATGGAAAGCCGGAGACGACCCGCTCGCGCGTGATCAGGCGTGTTCGAGCAGTTGGTGATGACATATACGGCGAGCCCGGCGACGGACGCGACGCCCTTGAGCTAGAGGCTTCAGTTCGGTCTGGCAACTCGGGTGCCCCGGTCGTGGACGAAGCTGGATACGCCGTGGGCGTGGTCTTCTCACGTACCCGAGGTGGCATCCAGGTGGCCTACGCAGTTCAGTCGTCCGAGGTCAGAACGCTTCTGGAATCGGCGCTGCGCAATGAGGGAGAGCCGGTCGACTCCGGCGAATGTCGTCCCAGATAGGCCCAAAACGAGCGGTAGACGGTCCCTGGGCCGTCCACAGAACTGACCTATCGAGATTTGGCTCAGTCGACCTCGATATAGATGCACTCGCCGGGGCACTCCTCGGCGGATTCGATGGTTCCCTCGAGTTGGGCTTCGGTAATGGCGGCAAGGCCCGCTGGACCACCCGGGTCACTGAAGATCTTGTCGCCTTCCTTCACGTATGCCAGGCCGTCATCGAGGAGGGCGAAGACATCTGGTGCAATTTCCTCGCAGAGGCCATCGCCTGTGCAGAGATCCTGATCGATCCAGACCTTCATCCTGGTCGGGTTCCTCTCACTGTGGTCGGGCGACACCTCGTCGACCCGACATCCTTCCGTTGTGTCAGGCCGGGTACTCCAACCTCTGACCGGCCCATTGGTCGCTCGGACGTTAGCCCTCTCGCACCTGTTTCAGGTGGAGCACCCTATCCGCACCCGTATGCGCAGCAGCCACCCCGATGAGATTCAGGACAATGCCATCGGTCACGTCCGGTG
>Ga0066826_10001784_pt1 | contig 10967 bp, 10 predicted proteins | sample ETNtaG_12_FD_65496 | JGI IMG/M metagenome (GOLD analysis project Ga0066826, IMG submission 65496) | Marine microbial and viral communities from oxygen minimum zone, Eastern Pacific Ocean - ETNP201306SV49 | ecosystem: Environmental > Aquatic > Marine > Oceanic | place: Pacific Ocean: Eastern... | reverse complement strand
AGAAATGGGCAATAAAACAGGGATTATCAACTCATGTATATCCTCATATGTTAAGACACTCATTTGCTAGCCATATTCTGGAATCAAGCGGTGATTTACGTGCTATACAGGAATTATTAGGGCATGCAGATATTAGTACTACTCAGATTTATACTCATCTAGATTTTCAGCATTTAGCTCAAGTTTACGATGAAACTCACCCAAGAGCACATCGTAAAAATCAAATTAAGGATAAATAGGTAAAAGTTTGTTTCTCTTAAGTCTAAATATAGGCTCATGTATAATCTTAGTTTCTGATAAATATAATAATTTAAAAAAGTAAAAAATATAGTTATTGGATAATATTCTAATTAATTTGAGACAATATGACTGAAAATACTTTACATCCATTAACAATATCTCTACACAAACAATCTAGAGTCCTCGAAATTGTTTACAATGATGGCGAGAATTTTAAATTACCATGCGAATATTTACGTGTTTTTTCACCATCTGCAGATGTAAAGGGCCATGGCCCTGGTCAGGGAGTATTACGGCTCGGTAAAGAGGATGTAAATATTAAAGAAGTTGAGCCTGTTGGAAATTATGCTGTTCGTCTTATATTCGATGATGGTCATGAAACAGGTTTATATACATGGAGTTATTTATATGAATTGGGGCAGAATCAGAAAAGTAATTGGATAGATTATCTTCATACATTAAATAAATCGGGGCATAAACGTAAGCAAGATGATTAATAACGATACAAATTTTGGTTACGAAAAAGTTTCTCCCAGAGAAAAGACGAGACGTGTTAACAAAGTATTTTCATCTGTTGCAGATGAATATAATTTGATGAACGATATTATGTCATTTGGTATTCATAAATTATGGAAGCGTTTTGCTGTGAATCTTTGTAGCATTAGGAAAGATTTTCATGTTCTTGATTTAGCTTGTGGAACCGGCGATATTACAAAACTAGTTTACGAAAAATTAGGTAAATATGGGCATGTAACGTTATGTGATATAAATGAAACCATGTTAAATCACGGTAGAGATAATTTGATTAATAAGGGGATCATTAAAAATATAGATTATATAAGAGCAAATGCAGAGAACCTGCCATTTAAGGATAATAGTTTTGATTGTGTGATCATTGCTTTTGGTCTACGGAACATTACCGATAAGAATGCCGCATTAAAATCGATATATAAAAAACTTAAGTATGGTGCACAGTTAGTAATTTTAGAATTTTCTAAAGTTACAATTCCATTTATAGATAAAATTTATCTAAAATACGCATTTAAATTCATACCTAAGCTTGGTAAGGCAGTCGCTAAAGATGAGGATAGTTATAGATATTTAATTGAATCAATACGTGTACACCCCGACCAGAAACTATTAGCGTTAATGATAGAAGAAGCAGGGTTTAAAAATATTAAGTTTCATAATCTTTCGGCCGGTATAGTCGCAGTTCATCGTGGCTATAAAATTTAATCTTGAGTAAATGATGGAATTTTGGATCAATAAATTTGAGGAATACACTAATAAGATATTAAGTCTTGATGAGCAAACGTTTTACGAATTGAATAAATACAATGGTAAGGTTATTGCTTTTGAATTTATAAATACAAAAATAAAATTATATATAACTCCTTCCGAAAATTGGTTAAATATTGATAGTAAATGCAATAAGGTTCCAGATGTATTAATAAAAAGTTCACCAACTAATTTTTTAAAAACAATACTACCCTCAAAATATGGAGTGGGAGACTTTCCCGTGGATATGCAAGTAGCGGGAGATATTGCACTCGCTCAAGATTTTCAGAAAATAATGAGAAATTCAGATATAGATCTTGAAGACCCTTTATCGAAATTAGTTGGCGACACACTCGCATACCAAATTGGTCAATTTATGCGTAAAGCAGGTAATATCACATTTAAAACAGTTGAGACATTAATGGTTGATATTAGTGAATATCTACGTTTTGAAATTGAAATACTTCCAGATGAATTATTGGTTGAGGAATTTAGTAAAGAAGTTGATCTTCTTAGGAATGATACAGAGTTAGTTTCAAAAAGAATTGATAAACTTGATATTTATTTGGCAAATAATAAATAGAATAATTAATTATGTCAAAGTTTTTACGCCTATTAGCAATACAAAGAGTATTAATTTCTCATGGTCTCGACGAGATTATTTTTGCTACACATTTATTAAGGCCTGTTCGTTTTCTTTTCTATATTCTACCTTGGAATTGGTTTAGTAAAAATAAGCAGAAAAGGGCGGTTAGAATGCGTTTGATGCTCGATGAATTAGGACCAATCTATGTCAAGCTTGGCCAAATACTTTCAACACGTCGTGATTTAATTCCAGAAGATATTGCTGATGAGTTTACTAAATTACAAGATAATGTAGCGCCTTTTCCCGGAGAAATTGCAAGGAAAATTATTGAAGATGCATACGGGTGTAATATTAGTGATGTTTTTTTAAAATTTAACGAAGTTCCGTTGGCCTCTGCGTCAGTAGCCCAAGTTCATAGTGCAACACTTAAAGATGGACGAGATTTTATTATTAAGGTTATAAGACCAGGCATTGAAAAATTAATTCGAAAAGATCTGGATTTGTTGCAATTATTAGCAGAGAAAGCAGAAAGATATAATAAAAATGCGAAGTCATTAAAATTTACAGGGGTAGTAAAAGAATTCGAAAAAACAATATTCAATGAATTAGATTTACAAAGAGAGGCTTCAAATGCGTCTCAACTATATCGTAACTTTCGAGATGAGCGTAGATACCATGTTCCTAGAATAGATTGGGATCTGACGAGAAGGAATGTATTAGCAATTGAACGTGTTGAAGGAATATCAATTCGTGATATTAATGCTCTTAAGGTTGCGAGTATAGATTTAAAATGTTTGGCGGCATTTGTTGTCGAAATATTTTTTACACAAGTTTTTCGAGATAATTTTTTTCATGCAGACATGCATCCTGGGAATATATTTGTTGTTCCAGGAAAAGAAAAAGAATCACCTATAATTAAGGTTATTGATTTTGGAATAATGTGTTCATTAACTGAGCATGATCAGCATTATCTTGCTGATAATCTGGTGGCATTTCTAAACCGTGATTATAATAGAGTTGCTGTTTTACATATCAAATCTGGGTGGGTACCTAGTGAGACACGAACTGATGAACTGGAAGGGGCAATCAGAACAGTATGTGAACCATTGTTAGATAGACCCATCCATGAGATATCATTGGGCGAGTTACTACAAAGACTTTTTCAGATTGCTCGTAGTTTTGATGTTGAAATTCTGCCGCAGTTAGTTCTACTACAGAAAACCATTATAAATATCGAAGGTATCGTAAGGCAACTTCACCCTCATCTCGACCTATGGGAAACAGCCCGGCCAGAAATGGAACGCTGGATGAGTGAACGAATGGGAGTTAGAGGGCTTATAAAAGGTACAATTCTAAATTTGCCAAGGGTAATTGAGCGTTTACCAGAGTTTCCTAATAGGGCTATAGATTTAATTGATAAAATATATGATGGGAAAATTGAAATGGAGAATAAATCAGAGGAAATACATAAATTGCGTGAAGAGATGAAAATATATAATCGCAAAACAATTTTATCAGTTATTGGCTCTGGTCTTATTCTTTCATCATCAATTATTTATGCTTTGAATAATACAACGCATGGAGCGATGATTTCTGTGCCTCTGGCTTCATGGGTATTGGGTTTATTTGGTCTTATTTTTATATATATTTCATGGAGAGAGAAATAGTTTTAATTTTTTCTTTTTTTTATAAGTGATTTAATCCCAATTAATTTTACGCCATATTTATCTATTTCTTTCAGAAATATCGACAATATTTCTATAGTATTGGAATGTGGATGGCCGATTGCGAGTGCCGATCCTTCCTTTTTTGCGATAGCAACTAGCTCGATAAATTTATTGGTTATATATTCTAAATCTTTTTTATTATCAAGAAATATATCTCTCGATAGAAAGGGAATTTGATTTTCTTCTGCTATTTTTTTAGCCACGCTATCAGCACTTGTTAGGCTATCGACGTATATATACTCGTTTTTTTTTATTATATTCATTAACCATTGCATGTGACCAGGATGACGTGTTAATAAACTTCCCATATGATTATTTATGCCGATTATATTTTGAACAGCATTTATATTTATTTCCAATGTTTGTGTGAATTCTCTTTGTGTCATGTTTAATGTTAGCGCTCCAGGACCAAGGAGATCATTATTTTCCAATGCCTGCATTGGTTGATGTAAAAGAATCTCTTTTCCATTTTGCGATGCAATTGATACCATTTTTTTTGTGTGAGGTGCATGAGGTAGAATCGCATAAGCTACAGGTCCAGGCAAAGATAGTGCACGCACATCTTCTTTTAGCTTATAACCAAGATCATCGATTATAATAGAGATTGAAGGTTGGGTTATTGAATTAGAGTAAACATAAGTTGAAAATAAATTTAGAAAAAAAAGAAAAAATAAATATTTACACTTAATTAGACAAGAATCTAAATCCATTATTCTACCCAGCCTTTTTTAAATGGATTGATAACCCTTTTAATAAATTTATTGCCTCGTAGAGTTGGTAATCATTTTCAACAAGCGAAGAGTTGCTTTCAGATTTTTTATCTACATCTATATTATTTTCAGCAATTTCATTATCCAGATGCCCGCTCAAATCTGCTTCTTTTATTAATCCATTGTTCATATTGTTACTATTTGTAACATTGAATTGTATGTTTTTCACAATCATATCGGGCTCAATACCTGATGCCTGTATAGATCGACCTGACGGAGTATAATAACGAGCAGTTGTTAATTTTAATGCTGTTTCATCGCTCATTGGGAGTATAGTTTGCACAGATCCTTTACCAAATGTACGTTCTCCCATAATAATTGCTCTTTTATGATCCTGTAAAGCACCAGCAACAATTTCGGATGCGGAAGCTGAACCACCATTGACGAGAACTACGATTGGAATATTTTTGAACACTTCAGTTGGTTTAGCAGTGAATTTAAGTTTCGAATCCTTTATACGACCTTCTGTATAAACAATTAATCCATTGCTAAGAAATAAATCAGAAACACCAACCGCGGCATTAAGTAAACCTCCTGGATTATTTCTTAGATCTAAAACCAATCCTTTTAAGTTATCAGTATTCTCATTTTTTAATTTTTTAAGAGATTTTCGCATATTATCTACTGTGTGAGTCTGAAAATTAGAAATGCGAATATATATGAAACCAGGTTCAATTGTTTCAGCTTTAATATTTTTTACTGTAATGACATCTCTTACTACTGGCAAATTAAATGGTTTTTCTTCTCCTTCTCTAAGTATTGTAAGTACAATTTCACTTCCTGGCTTACCCCGCATAATTTTTACTGCTTCCATGAGTGATATACCTTTAACAGACTTACCATCTAATTTAATAATTAAATCTCCCGCTTTAACTCCCGCTCGTTGCGCAGGAGTATCATCAATAGGGGATATAACTTTGACGAAACCGTCTTCATAACCAACTTCAATACCAAGGCCACCAAATTTCCCGGAGGTCCCCTCTTGTAATTCTCTATAGGCTTCTTTATCTAAATAAGCAGAATGAGGATCTAGCCCCTGGAGCATTCCCCGTATAGCATTTTCAAGAAGTTTTTTGTCATTTATACTTTCAACATAGCCATCTTTAATTTTCGAGAATATCTCAGTGAATGTTCGAATTTCATTCAAGGGCAGCATATCAACGTCTTTTTCTTCTTCAGGATTTGCCACAGTGAGATTACTAGTAATAAATACAAGCAATATCGTAAATAGTAATTTTTTGAATATAGACATTATTCAACTCCATTAAAATAGTTATTAATGAATTATTTTGACTTTTTATTATTAAGAAACGTTCTATTTAAATTTATTTTTTTATTAAATATATCTGTGTTTAGGTATATAACGACAGGTTATATTAAATCTATTTCTTACACCAGTGTGACGGATTTAAAGTTTTCTTACCTTTTCTAATCTCAAAATAAAGAGCCGCATTATTTTGGCCTCCACTATCACCTACAGCAGCAATCTTTTCTCCAGTTTTAACAAAATTACCGGTACTTTTAAATAATTTTTGATTATGCCCGTATAAACTTAGATAACCATTCTCATGCTCAATAATTACTAACAAACCAAAATTACGAAACCAATCTGCAAATACAATTTTCCCTTCGCTAACGGCATTCACATCTGAACCAGCTTTTGCGCCAATTAGAACTCCTTGCCACTTTAGATTAGTCGTTTTTTTTTGCTCACCAAACTTTTTTAACAATTTTCCCTTTATGGGCCAGATTAATTTCCCTTTTTTCGAATCAAAAGTAAATTTCTTATTAACAGTATTTATTTTTTTTGGCTTACGGACGTTCAGCTCATTTAGAAGTTTTTCTAGCTCACGTTCATTTTCTTTAAGGAGTAAAAGCTTAACTCCTTGCTTCTCTATATGTTTTTTTATGTCAAATATAAAATTAAGTCTATTCTCTCTATAATCATTAAAATTATTTAATTTATATTTATAGTTATTTTTCTGTAGTTCAAGTTTTGATGTTTGCTCAACAATAACCAATTGAATTTTATTTATATTTTTTAAGGCATCCTTTAATTTTTTTATACGTTCAGAACGGGCATGATTATCATAATCGTAGTAAGCAATTGCACGCCCTACTTGAGATATATTTTGTTGATTGAGTAACAGTTTAATATAGTCGTATTGACCTATTTGATAAATAGTCTTAACTTGCGAGATTAATATTTTTTTTTCCTTACTAAGTATTCTTTGGTGATTTTCTTTTTCAATTTTTAATTTTTTAAGGGCACTATTTTTTTTTGAGATATCATTTTTAATATTTTCAAGTTGATTTGATATTTCAAATGTCATTAACTCATTTTTATGCAATTCTATTTTTAATGTATCAACTTTACTTTTGGCTTTTTTTATTTTTGTACTTACATCGTTCATACGAATCTGAATATTTTTAAGTTTTAATTTTTCTTCATGATTTGATTCATTCGCAGTTGATGTGGAAGAAAAAATTAATAAAAAAAATATAATATAATATTCAGTAATGATAATTCTCGAAAAAGGAAACATAAAAATCATTTTCCAATAACAGTAGCCTTATCATCTTCCATTAGTTTTATAAGTGATTTACCAGTCATTTCTTTAGGTTGAGGAATATTCATTATCTCAAGAAGTGTTGGAGAAACATCTGACAAGGACCCTACGCTTGGAAGACACTTTGCTGGTCTACCAATGTAAATTAAGGGGACTAGATTGCTTGTATGCGCGGTGTGTGGCTGCGATTTAATTTTTTCTGTTGTGTACGATTTTATTTGTTCTGCATTACCATGATCTGCAGTTATAAGAATTTCACCCCCCACTTTTTGCGCAGATTCAATAATTTCCCCCAGACATTTATCAATTGTTTCTATTGCTGAGATCGTCGCTTTAAAATTACCTGTGTGACCAACCATATCAGCATTAGCAAAATTACATATTATGGAATCATATTTACGACTTTTAATCGAATCTATTAAATGATCTGTTATTTTTTCTGCGCTCATCTCAGGCGCGAGATCATAAGTGCGTACATGTGGTGATGGAACCAATATGCGATCTTCGCCTTCGAATGCGCTTTCATCTCCACCATTAAAAAAGAAAGTTACGTGCGCATATTTTTCAGTTTCAGCAATACGTAATTGTTTTAATCCAAAACTAGAAATATATTTTCCGAAAACATTTGGTAAAGAGACAGGAGGGAAAGCAACTGGAAATTCATACTCAGCTTTATAAGATGTCAAACTAATAAAGGTCGATAGTTTGGGCATTCTTTCACGTTCAAATGCTTTAAATGTCGATTTAGTAAATGCACGCGCCAACTGTCTAGCACGATCTGCTCGATAATTCGCAAAAATAATCACATCATCATCTTCGACAATAATTGGAGACTCCCCAGGTTTGGTTATTGCAGTTGGGGATATAAACTCATCTGATTCATTTCTAGCGTAAGCCATGTCAATAGCAATGAACGGGTCACTTGATCTATAGTTTGCTTTTCCTTGACTAATCAAGTCATAAGCAAGTTTCGTTCTGCCCCAGTGTTTATTCCTGTCCATTGCGTAATAACGACCAATCAGAGAAACAATTTGACCTATGTTCAATTCTTTAATTTTTAGCTGTGCTTTGTGTATTGATTCTACAGCACATTTTGGGGATGTATCTCGGCCATCAAGAAATATATGAAGGTACAATTTTTTAACTTCACATTTATTAGCTAGTTCCATTAGCGTAAAAATATGATCTTCATGGCTATGCACTCCCCCCGCAGAAAGCAAGCCAAGTAAGTGAACAGCTTTGTTATTCCTTGACGCGCGATTGAATGCAGTATTCAGAGTTTTATTGTCGTCGAATGTTCCATCCTTTATAGCGCGTGTAATGCGTGTAAATTCCTGGTCAACGACACGCCCCGCGCCAATATTCATATGACCCACCTCAGAGTTGCCCATTTGAGAGGCAGGTAACCCAACATCAAGACCTGACGCGTTTATAAGTGTATGAGGGTACTCGTCCCAGATTCGGTCCCAAACCGGTTTATTTGCAGAATATATCGCATTGTAGTCAGTATTATCGGTATGACCCCAGCCATCAAGAATTATTAAAATAGTAGGTTTATGAACTAATTGCATCGTAAATATTGACTATCATTGATAGAAATGATGAAAAAATTGAATTATTCAAAGTTTTTTGCAATTTTAATCTGCAAATAAATATAAAATTGAGGTCGTCGGTTAATTTAAGTCAATATCCTGTTAGACTTTAAGTTTCAAAGACTTTATACGAATATTAACATGAAATTATTGAATACAACACGTTAAATCAGGCAGCTATTTACCGTATTTCAATGGTTTTTTCATCACTAGATATAACGTATTATTTGTCTCTGTTTAAACTAACAATAAGAGAATAACTAAATGGAAAAGTTCCCCATATTCGTTCTACATCACCCCTATCTATTTTCATTACTTTTTGTAATTTTGACATTATTAATATGGAATATATTTGGCGGTATTGTTGGCGGTGTTAAGATATTGACCACAGATGAAGCTACACAACTTATTAATCGTGAAAACGCAGAAGTAGTTGATATTCGCAGTCAAAAAGAATTTGAAAATGGACACATTATTAATGCCAAAAATATCAGTTCGCAAGAATTACCTGAGAAATTTAATAAGTTAAGAAAAGATAGTGGTAAAGGAATTATTTTTTATTGTACTAATGGAAGTCTTTCATTGAAAGAAGCGCAAAAACTAATGAGACAGGGCGAAGAAATGATCTATTGTTTAAAAGGAGGTGTTACATCATGGCAGAATGCCAATTTACCTTTAACCAAAGGTCTCAAAAGTAATTCATAATTTTTTAAATTATATTATATTTTAAATAAGGCAAGTATTTATGGCTAAAAAAAAGGACAAAATTGAAGAAGAAAAAGACACGCAATTCTCAATTCAAAAGATTTATATAAAAGATATATCTTTTGAGACACCAAATTCACCTGATACATTTAAGATGGAGTGGAAGCCGGTTGTAGACATGCATATAACGAATGAAGCTACTCCATTAAGTGAGGAACTTTTTGATGTAGTATTATCGGTTACTATAACAGTAAAAATAGACGATAAAATAGTATACTTAGTTGAGATCAATCAAGCTGGTATTTTCTTAATAAAAAATATACCAGAGGATGTACTCGGCCGTATGCTAGCAACATCTTGTGCAAATATTTTATTTCCATTTGCTCGTGAGGCAATTTCAGATATCGTTACAAGAGGAGGATTTCCTCAGCTGTTAGTTTCTCCAGTAAATTTTGATGCATTGTATGAACAACAAAAAAAACAAGCCACAGAGCAGGCAAAGCAAAATACAACTCATTAAATAGGAATAAAAAATGACGTCACAACCAGTATTAGTGCAAGGCGCTGGGTCCTGGGGGACAGCATTAGCTTTAGTTTTAGCACGTAATCATCACCAAGTTTATCTTTGGGATATTAACCTCGAGATGATAAGGGAAATAAAATTAGTTCGATATAACAGAAAATATTTGCCTGAAATTAAGATACCCAAAAATGTTTTTCCAATTGAAGAGGTTGAAGAAGTTCCAGCCGAAATAAAGAAAATAATTAGTGCAGTGCCCTGTCATGCGCTTCGAAGTAGTTTAAATTTTTTAAAGCCATTATCTATAGGTAGTATATGTATAGCTTGTAAGGGATTTGAGCCAGACACACAAAAACTAAATCATAAAGTTATTGAGGAAGAAATTAATAATTGCTCCATTGCAGTCCTTTCTGGACCATCTTTTGCTAAAGAAGTAGCATCAGGGTTGCCAACAGCGATAACTATAGCATCAAAAGATATCAAAATTGCGCAAGATTTTTCAAGCCTTTTCCATTCAGATATTTTTAGAACTTATGTGCATTCTGATTATATTGGTGTTCAAATTGCTGGCGCCGTAAAAAACGTGATGGCTATTGCAGCAGGTATTTCAGATGGATTAGGTTTTGGTAGTAATGCCAGATCTGCACTGATTACGCGCGGACTAGCAGAAATAATTCGATTAGGTATATCGATAGGGGCTAAACAAGAAACCTTTTTGGGACTAGCAGGTCTTGGTGATTTAATTTTAACTTGCACGGATAATCAATCTCGCAACCGTCGACTTGGATTACTGTTAGCTGATGGATTGTCTGTTAAGCAAGCCTGCGAAAAAATTAATCAGGAAATTGAGGGTTTGAATACTGCAAAAGAAGTTGGGGTGTTGGCAAAAAAAAATAAAATAGAAATGCCAATAACCAAACAAGTCATCAATGTTTTAGAATCTAAATGCTCAGCAAAAGATGCAGTGCAAAATCTATTA
>Ga0066826_10001779_pt1 | contig 10988 bp, 10 predicted proteins | sample ETNtaG_12_FD_65496 | JGI IMG/M metagenome (GOLD analysis project Ga0066826, IMG submission 65496) | Marine microbial and viral communities from oxygen minimum zone, Eastern Pacific Ocean - ETNP201306SV49 | ecosystem: Environmental > Aquatic > Marine > Oceanic | place: Pacific Ocean: Eastern... | reverse complement strand
TGACTCAAGGTTTCGTTCCTGTACCGGGCTTATTGCCTGATCGATAATGACCAGGTCTACCTGTTGTTCCTGCACTCGGTGCGCAATCTCACGAGATTTGCCACTGCCGACAAACGTGCTCGGATGGGGTGTGCGTCGTGCTGCAGGGACCCGGCCAACCACCAGCGCACCAGCCGATAGTGCCAACCCCTCAAGCTCGGCGAAATCCTCGTCCAGTACGGCACCGCTGTTACCCTGATGGACGAGCAAAACCCGCTCCCGCATCGCACCCGGTACACCGTTGCCATGGTCGACTATCAAACTGATCTGCTCATCTAGCCCCGATGTCAGCAGTTCCGGCAGCGGCTGCCGGCCGCTGCCCAACAGCAACCTGGATTAGTCCTCGGTGGCGACGTTGCCGCGCTCGTCTGAGCCGTCGTTGCCGCGCTCGTCTGAGCCGTCGTAGACCGGGATCCGTACCGCCCGTGTCGGCACAATGGTCGAGATCGCGTGCTTGTAGATAAGCTGGCTGACACTGTTGCGCAACAGGACAACGAAGGGGTCGAACGACTCTATTTGACCCTGAAGTTTGATGCCGTTTACAAGGTATATGGAAACCGGGATGCGCTCTTTTCTTAAAGTATTCAGGAAAGGGTCCTGTAATGCGGTGCCTTTTTGCTGGGTCATGGTTTTGCTCCTGTCTGTGCCGTGGGTCTGTCCCAGACCCCCACACTGTGGCGGTCGGCTGCCAGAAAACGTTACTCTGGGGATAATAATGGGACAGCGATCGGCAGCCGGGTGTTAGCATGCCCGGCGCTTTTCCCCGCCGTATCAGACTTTTTCTATTGTATTTCAGTAGGTTAATTATTTTTTGATAAATCAATACAGACGTGATCAGCGGCTGCTGTCGCTATACAATGTACGGCCAGTGCCGCTGGAATTCAACCGCTCAGGCTTTTTCCCGCATACCGGTAGCTGCCAGATAGCGCAGCACCGACCCGCTTACTAGGTCAGGATCTGTCGCATCGAACCAAACTTGCCCAGGGCTGTTCCGCAGCCAGGTCAATTGGCGTTTAGCAAGTTGCCGGGTAGCGGCCAGCGCACTATCGCGCATCTGCCGCCGCTGTAAATCACCGCTGAGAAAACGCCAAACCTGCCGGTAGCCCACACTTCTCATCGCCGGCAGGGTCTCGGCATCGCCCCACGTTTGCCGGATCGCGGCAACTTCATCTACCAGCCCCGCCGCCAGCATAGCGTCAAAACGCCGTGTTATGCGTTGGTGCAACACCGATCGATCGGGTACCGCCAGAGCCAGTTGTAACACCTCGACACCTTTTTGCAACAGGCCCGCCGCTGAGTTGCCCGCCGGTACCGGTTGACCCGTTAGCAGGTTAATCTCAAGTGCCCGTTGGATCCGCTGGGAATCGTTCGGATCAATTCGCGCCGCGGCATCTGGGTCCCTCCTTTGCAACTGATCGTGTAGCGCCGGCCAGCCAAGTAGCTGAGCCCGCCGAAGAATGCGGCCACGGAGTTTGTGGTCAGCAGTGGGCAACTTGCCCAAACCATTTAACAGCGCCGAAAAATAAAATAGGGTGCCCCCGACCAGCAGCGGTACCTGCTGTCGTTTCCAGGCCCGGCAGATGATTGCCATTGCTTCGCTACAGAAGTCAGCGGCCGAGAAAGGCTCGATAATGGTTCGAGTATCGACCAGTCCATGCGGATACTGCACCAGTAGCTCGGCCGACAGCTTGGCCGTGCCAATATCCAGCCCCCGGTATACCTGCCCGGAATCGACGCTGATGAGGGCCAACGGATAGCGCCGGGCAAGTTGCAGCGCCAGCGCAGTCTTGCCGCTGGCGGTACTGCCGGCAATACAGATAACCCGGCCGACTCGGCCACTCACACCCGTGTATTCCATACCAGTGCCGCGGTCCATTCTGCCGCCTGCGGCTGCCGAGGCCCACCCCAGCGCCTGTCACCACCAACCACGAGGCACACCCCCTTAAGCATCCGGAATCTGGAGCCGTTGACCAACCTGCAGTACTGTCGAATTGAGGTTATTCGCGCGCTGCAGGCGCCCGATTGTCAGCCCGTAGCGAGCTGCGATCAGGGAGAGTGAGTCACCTTTGCGTACGACGTAGGTTCTTTGGCCTGACGCTGGTCGTGGGCACCTTGGATCACCGTTACAGTAATGCTGCAGCCCTCGGTAGACAGCTCCGGCGACGCGCTCCTGATGCAATGTCGTACGCAACAGCTTCTCTTCCCCACGATTGGTGATAAATCCAGTTTCGACCAGCACCGCTGGAATATCGATTGATTTCAATACGACGAAACCCGCTCGCTCCACCCGTTCGCTGTGCACCGAGCCGGCCCTTTTTAGTTCGTCCAGAATGCGTGAGGCCAGTTCCATGCTTTCCTTAACTTTCCAATCCAACCCCATATCCAGCATGGCCTTTTGCACGAACGGCTCCTGCTCCCCGATGTCTATCCCCCCAGTAAGGTCGGCCGCATTCTCGCGCTGGGCGAGCCATTTACCCATCTCACTGCTGGCGCCTTTCTTGGACAATACAAAAACAGAAGCACCACGGGCGTTGCGTCGCCGGGCAGCATCGGCGTGAACCGATACGAACAAGTCGGCTTTACGCTTCATGGCGATGCCGATGCGTCCCCGAAGACTCACGTAGTAGTCCCCCTTACGGGTAAGTTCAGCCCGCATTCGGCCATCGCTGTTAATGAGTTTTACCAAGCGTTGCGCTATCGAAAGAACAACTTTCTTTTCCCGCGTGCCCTTGCCCCCCACCGCTCCTGGGTCCTCACCGCCGTGGCCGGGGTCGACGACCACGAGGTAGTCCGCTTCCCGAGTTGCCGGCGCCGCCATAGTGGTCTGACTTGCCTGCCGGTTTCTCCTGAACAGATCGATTACCAGCCGATGGCCGTAGGGCTCACTCGGCGGCAACACGAAACTGTGGAAGCGAACCGGCACAACCAGATCCAGGACAACGCGCTGAATGCCCGCACGGGGCTGGCCGAATCTGATACTTTGCAGCAACGGCCCGTTCTTCTCTGAATCCGGGATCGCCACCCTGAGTGTCGCATCTTCTAGGTCAATGACCACGCGGTCGGGATCCTGTAGCTCAAAAGCCCGGTATCCGACAACGGCGGATAGATCCAGCACTAGCCGGGTCTTGTCCGGTGCGTGCCACAAACGCATCCCCAGGATATCGCTGCCGGCATTGGCGGTTCCCGCCAAACATAGGCTAAACGCGATCAGCGTGACCGCCGCGGCACGTCTCAAGTGTCACCCGCCAGGCTCTGCGGCAGCGGCCGCTGCCCCGTGAATGCTATTGCCCGGCCCTTATCGGCGTAACACAGAGTGACGACCCATGTGGCATCGGGAAGATGGCCCTGACCCCTGCCGGGCCACTCTATCAGGCAAATACGGCGGCCATCTGCGTGCTCTCTCATCCCCAGCAGTTCCAATTCATGCGGTGATTGCAAGCGATAAAGGTCATAGTGCACCACCGGGCCGGCAGCCGTAGGATACTCTTCTGCAAGCGTATATGTGGGGCTGACTACCACCCCGGAGTAGCCCATGCCAGAAAGGATGCCGCGCACAAAGACCGTCTTGCCGGCGCCCAGCTCTCCTTCCAGGTAGACCACATCCCCTGGTGCAAGAACCGCAGCAAATGTGCGTCCCAGCGCCCGCAGCGACACTTCATCAGGCGCCGCGATGAGATGACTCATTCGCCTGTTCCGGGCAATCTACCAGACAACGCAAGTACGGCATCAGATCACCCGCGATCAGTCCGGCTTGCCCACCGGCTAGCGCCGCGAGGTCGGCCGCCGCCGAGTGCAGCCAGACGCCGGCTATCGCTGCTGTACGCCCAGGAAGACCCTGGGCGGCGAGGCTGCCGATGACACCAGCAAGAACATCACCCATCCCCCCGCTGGCCATTCCCGGGTTACCCCGATCGCACACAAACGTCATGCCATCATCTGTCTGCACGATGCTGCCAGCGCCTTTAAGCACACAAGTACAGCCATAGCGTCCGGCAATCTCACTAGCCGCATGTGGCCGGTTGGATTGCACTGCCGCGCTGTTGCAGTCAAGTAGCCGCCCGGCCTCACCCGGGTGTGGCGTGAGAACTGCACCGGTGAGAAGTTGTGGCGCCGCCGCCAGCAGATTCAATGCATCGGCATCGAGTATCACATCGGTCTGCGCATCGAGAATCGTCGCCAACATGCCGCGCCCCCAGTCATCCTGCCCCAACCCCGGCCCGGCCACCAACGCGCTCTTGCCGGCCAGCAGCGGCCGTAATGCCGCCGCATCGGCTACGCCGCGCACCATCAGTTCAGGCCGACTGGCCCCGATGGCAGTCACGCTACTTGGCGGACAGGCTACTGAAACCAAGCCGGTCCCACAGCGTAATGCCGCCTCGCCAGCCAGCCGTGCCGCGCCCGTCATCCCCGTATTGCCACCGACTACGAGCAAATGACCGACCATCCCCTTGTGTGCGCTAGGCTGGCGCCGCGGCAGAAAACCCGCCACCAGCGCTGAGCCGATACGCCGCGCAATCGGTTTTTCGTCCTGGTAAATCTCCGGCGGTACCGCCAGAGTATCAAGTACAACCTCACCGCAACAATCCGGCCCACGGCCCGTAAACAACCCCAACTTAAGTGCTATAAAGGTAACCGTAACAGCAGCCTGCACGATAACGCCGGGTGCAGCGCCGCTATCTGCCGACAGGCCAGAGGGTATATCCAATGCCAAGACCGGGCACGGGAGCGCGTTGATCTCATCGATCGCCGCAGCCATTAGTCCGGTTGGTGCTCGATCAAGTCCGATCCCGAGCAATCCGTCAACGATGACCTCTGCCCCGACCGGCAGTTCCCCCTGGTACGCGCTGGGTGTGATACCTGCTCTTTGTGCCGCCGCCAGCGCTCCCTTTGCCGTTTCGCTGCGCGCCTCACCAAGCTGCACCACCGTGACACTGTACCCAGCCTGAGCGGCGAGTTCAGCAACCACGTAGCCGTCTCCCCCGTTGTTGCCACTGCCGCAAACCACCACCACTCGCTGGGCTCGTGGCCAACGCTGTTGCAAGACGCTAAACGCGCATTGCCCAGCTCGACGCATCAGCGCGTCACCGTCCAGGCCGGAATCGCCTGCTCGCTGGTCGATATACCGGGCCTGCTTAGAAGAATAAAGTGATTCTGGCAGCACGCGCATACGGCTATGATAAGGTGATGCGTCAGGACCCAACATTATCGCTACTTGAGCCGACTGCGCTCAAGCGACAGATCCGGGGCTGGTCAGAGGAACTCGGTTTTACCGGCCTGGGGGTCGCCAATACAGATCTTACCCTGGCCGGACAGCGCCTGGGCAAATGGCTGGGCGCAGGCCAACACGGTGATATGTCCTTCATGGCGGCCCACGGCAATAAGCGTACCCACCCAGCGCAACTGCTACCTGGCACGATGGGGATCATCAGCGTCCGCATGAACTATTTCCCCCGGACCGGGCTCAGTGCCGCAACAGCACTGGCGCTGCCGGATACCGCCTATGTTGCGCGCTATGCCCTTGGCCGTGACTATCATCGCCTCATGCGCCGGCGCCTGCAACAACTGGCTGACCGCATTGCCAGAGTGACGGGCCCGTTCCGCTACCGGGCGTTCGTCGACAGTGCTCCAGTGATGGAGAAGCCGTTGGCCCAGGCGGCCGGGCTTGGCTGGATTGGCAAACATACCAACTTGGTCGACCGTTCCTGCGGGTCGTGGTTTTTCCTTGGCGAACTCTATACCGACCTGCCGCTGCCTGCCGATTCTCCAGCAGAAAATCACTGCGGTACCTGTACTCGTTGTACAGCAGCTTGTCCTACCGGGGCGCTGGATTTGGCATACCAGTTGGATGCAAGACGCTGTATCTCCTACCTGACTATCGAGCATCGTGGGGCCATCCCAGTCCGGTTTCGGACCGCGCTCGGCAACCGCATATTTGGTTGCGATGACTGTCAACTGGTATGCCCATGGAACCGTTTCGCCCCCACTTGTTGCAACTCTGTGTTTATTCCCCGCCATCGCCTTGACAGCACGACACTGCGGGAGCTTTTTTTATGGACCGAAGAAAACTTCCTTGAACGCACCGCCGGCAGTCCGATCCGGCGTATCGGTTACCAGCGTTGGTTACGGAACATCGCGGTTGCGCTAGGCAATGGCTCCGCCGTGAACGCGTCAGTTGCCGCCCTTGTGACAAGGCGCGCCGGCGTCACCGCCATGGTCCGTGAACACATCGACTGGGCACTGGATCGTTTAGGGCAAAGCCCGTAGTTCAGCCCTGCGGAGAATTCGCAATGATGAAATGCTCACGGTAGTATTTGAGTTCTTCGATTGAGTCCAGGATGTCGTCCAGCGCTCGATGGCCGCCGCTCTTGACAAAGCCTTCTCTTAGATCAGGCCGCCAGCGCACCGCCAGTTCCTTCAGGCTGCTGACGTCAAGGTTGCGATAGTGCAGATAGCTTTCCAGGCGCGGCATGCAGCGGTACAAAAAACGGCGATCTTGGCAAATACTGTTGCCGCACAATGGCGACTTTCCTCTGGGCACCAGCGGACGAAGAAACTCCAGCGTCAGTGACTCCGCCTGCGCCTCATCGATAGTCGCATCGCGTACTATATCGATAAGCCCACTGGCGCCATGTGTATTGGTGTTCCACTCGTCCATTCCTTCAAGTACAGCGTTGCTCTGATGAATCGCTAGTGCCGGGCCCTCGGCCAGCAAGTTCAGGTGACGGTCAGTCACCACCGTCGCTATTTCAATAATGCTGTCGAGGTCCGGATCCAATCCGGTCATCTCCAGGTCAATCCAGATCAGATTGCTGCTATCGGCGGTCGCCATTATCTCTCCTCTTTAAGATAATCCATGCTTGCCGGCGTCGCCATGCGCTCTGCGCCCTGGCGGAAGAACCTGCCGGATGCAAGCAAACAACGCCGCCCGCACGACCATGGCTGTAGGTTGCTCAGCACTGTTGCCACGGCAAGCCGTCGAAACGCCAGCCGGCTATGTTGCTGCGCTGATGGGACTCGTCCAAGGAACCCTCGAAGCCGCAATCCACGTGGTAGACCTGCTGGAATCCCTCGGCGATCAGGACTCGGCCAGCTTCCAGTGAACGCCGGCCGCTACGGCAAATCAACAGAACCTGTGGCGGGTTTTCCTCTTCGGATCCGAGCAAGCCGCCCAGTAACATCTCTCTGACTTGGGCCGCAAAACGCGGGCTGGGCACCCAGTCAGGTTCATCCAGCCACGGCACGTGAATGGCACCCACCGGGTGACCAACCATCAGGTGCTCCATGGTCGAACGAATATCGATCAAGTAGGCCTGCGGGTTTTTCGCCAGCATCGTATAGGCTTGCCGTGGCGTCACCGCAGTCGGATCGGTCGAGTCCTGGTGTTTCATCACTGTCACTTTCCTTTGTATAGCCCCCACCGAGGTGTCAACATTATCGCCCGATTCACAGGGTCATCCAGCGTCAACGGGGTGAAGTCAACAGCCAGGACTGCCCCACTGGATCAAGCCACCCTAGCAAAAAGGCCTCCGTAACGGGAGGCCCTGGTAAATCATCGTTCTGCCGCTGGTCAGGCAGCAGCATCATCAATCGCCTTCATACTCAGGCGGATACGACCCTGTTTGTCCACCTCCAGCACCTTCACTTTGACCATGTCACCTTCATTAAGCTTGTCACTGACATTAGCAACGCGCTCATTTGAAATCTGTGAAATGTGCACCAGTCCGTCGCGGCCAGGCAGGATATTAACGAAGGCACCGAAATCCATCAGTCGTACGACTTTACCCTCGTAGATAGTCCCCGCCTCTACGTCGGCCGTGATCTGTTCGATCCGGGCGCGGGCCTGCTCTGCCGCCGATAGATCAGCGCTGGCTATTTTGATGGTGCCGTCATCCTCGATGTCGATCGATGCACCAGTAGCTTCGGAGATCGCCCGGATGGTAACGCCACCTTTACCGATCACGTCACGTATCTTATCGGTCGGTATTTTCATGGTGGTAATCCGCGGCGCGTATCTTGACATCTCTGCTCGCGGCGCACTGATCGCGCGGTTCATCTCGTCAAGTATGTGCAGCCGGCCTCTCTGTGCCTGGGCCAACGCTTGCTCCATAATCTCGCGGGTAATACCCTCAATCTTGATATCCATTTGCAGCGCGGTGACGCCTGCCCGGCTGCCAGCCACCTTGAAATCCATGTCGCCCAGATGATCCTCATCGCCGAGGATATCGGTCAAAACGGCAAAACGCTCGCCTTCCTTGATCAGCCCCATGGCCACACCCGCGATTGGAGTTTTAATCTTGACGCCCGCGTCCATCAGCGACAGGCTCGCGCCACAAACCGTTGCCATGGAACTCGAGCCATTGGACTCGGTGATCTCCGACACCACTCGGATCACGTAAGGAAAATCTTCTGGATCAGGCAAAGTCGCTAGAATGGCTCGCTTGGCAAGTCGGCCATGGCCGATCTCGCGGCGTTTAGGAGACCCAACCCGGCCCGTCTCGCCAACACAGAAAGGCGGAAAATTATAGTGCAGCAGAAATGGATCGCGGTACTCTCCTTCCAGAGCGTCAATAATCTGTGAATCGCGGTCAGTGCCGAGCGTGGTAACGACCAACGCCTGGGTCTCGCCCCGTGTGAACAAAGCCGAACCATGGGTCCGAGGAAGCAAGCCGGTTTCAATAGTGATTGGCCGAACGGTTTCCCGGTCGCGGCCGTCTATGCGCGGCTGTTCTTCGAGAATACGTTTGCGCACGGTCGCCTTCTCCAAATCCTTGATGCCGGCCTTAACGGCGCTAACGTTATCTTCACTGGTATTTTCGCCCGCGAGCGTCCCGACCACCCGTTCTTTGATCCCGCTGACGAACTCTTGCCGGGCAACCTTGTCGGCGATCTGGTAGGCCTGTTCGATATCGGTTCGGGCCAGTTCCTCGATCTGCTGTGTCAGCGCCTCATCTTTTTCTGGTGCCTGCCAATCCCAGCGCTCAACGCCGACTTCCTCAGCTAATGCACGGATCGCGCGGATCGCTGCCTGCATCTGTTGGTGCCCGTACATCACTGCTGCCAGCATTTGATCCTCGGTTAATTCTTTGGCCTCGGACTCGACCATGAGAACAGCGCTTTCGGTGCCGGCCACCACCAAGTTAAGAGAGGATTCCGTCAGTTGCGTAGCCGACGGGTTGAGGGCGTACTCGCCATTAATGAAGCCGACCCGGGCGGCGCCAACCGGTCCGTTGAACGGCACCCCAGATATTGACAGGGCAGCGGATGCTCCAACCATCGCAACAATATCCGGATCCACCTCTGGGTCAACCGACAACACGGTGATGATCACCTGAACTTCGTTTCGGAATCCTTCCGGGAACAACGGTCGTATCGGCCGGTCAATCAGGCGACAGGTCAGGATAGCTTTTTCTGAAGGCCGTCCTTCGCGCTTAAAAAAACCGCCGGGTATACGCCCGGCGGAATAAGTCTTTTCTTCATAATCAACGGTCAGCGGGAGAAAGTCCCGATCGCTGGGCTCCCTGGCGGCCACTACACTGGCGAGCACAACGGTTTCACCCATACTTGCTAAGACAGCACCAGTGGCCTGACGGGCTATGCGTCCTGTTTCCAACCGCATCTCGCTACTGCCGTAATTGAATGCTTGTACAATCTGCTTCACTGAATTCACTCCCTGTTAAGTTGTTGTCGCGGTGAATCAGCGCCGCAAGCCGAGCCGCCCGATAAGTGAACGGTAGCGCTCAATATTGTTGTCCTTGACATAGTCCAATAACTTGCGCCGGCGGTTAACCATACGCAGCAATCCCTGGCGGGAATGATGGTCATGGTTGTGGGTCTTGAAATGTTCGGTCAAATCAGCAATACGCGCTGTCAACAATGCAACCTGCACCTCAGGCGATCCAGTGTCACCAGGCGCCTTGCCATACTCACCGACGATTTCTGCCTTGTTTCCCACAGATAAAGACATTTGCCTTCCTCAAGCCTGTATGTGCCCTGGTTTGTATGCCTGCGCCCCGACCTCTACTGGCTCACTTGGACTGTTCGGCGATTTCAGGGTAGTTTATTGTCCCCGGGACTAGGGTCAGTTTACTGACCCCGGCGGTCTCAAAAGACGGCGTATTCTACCCGCACCACCAGGTTTCCTCAACAAACTCATGCGCTTTTTACTGTGTCCACAATCAGGCGGCGTGGTGCGACCTGCATATCGTCGGTGACATTGCCGATTCCGAGAAATCCGACATCGCGCGCGTACAGGCGCACCAGGCCCGACTCGGGCAAGCCATTCGCCCGCACCGGCTGCCCACGGCATAGGTAAAAAGCGGCCTCCACCGACAGGTCCACTGTTGGCAGGTGAGCGAGACTCAGATCCGGGGGTATCAGTACCGCCCGGCGCTGTGCCACGTCGGACATCTGCAGCAAGGCCTGCAGCGTGACCGCCTCGGACACTTTCAGCGTTCCTACCCCAACCCGCCGCAGCGCTACCACGTGTCCTCCCACGCCAAGTCGCTCGCCCAGATCGTGGGCCAGGCCCCGAACATAAAACCCAGAGGAACAATCGATGTTAAGTTCCAGGTCCCGGCCTTCAAAAGCAGTCAATTCGAGTTCGTGTACTGTGACAGCACGTGGCTGGCGCTCTATTTCTTTGCCCTCGCGGGCAAGCTTGTAGAGCGGCTGCCCGTTGACTTTAATTGCCGAGTACATCGGCGGTGTTTGCAGGATCGGGCCGCGAAACCGATCTAGTGCCATATCAACCTCAGCTGCCGTCAGTCCGACCGGCCGGCTCGTCAAAACCGTACCCTCGGCATCCCCGGTATCGGTTGCTTCACCGAGGCGAATTTTCGCCCAATACTTTTTATCCGCGCCAAGAAAGAAGCCGGACAACTTGGTGGCTGAGCCAAAACACAACGGCAACAAACCGGTGGCAATGGGGTCAAGGCTTCCAGTATGACCCC